>Ga0208231_1000006_pt1 | contig 78944 bp, 72 predicted proteins | sample LakMenEpi15Jun12_FD_150702 | JGI IMG/M metagenome (GOLD analysis project Ga0208231, IMG submission 150702) | Freshwater microbial communities from Lake Mendota, WI - 15JUN2012 deep hole epilimnion (SPAdes) | ecosystem: Environmental > Aquatic > Freshwater > Lentic | place: Lake Mendota, Madison...
TTTGCAGTCATCGCTTGCCTCATTGACGGGCTTGCCCACCTTCGTCGACAACGATGCAAAAGCTTTGGTGTTGGGGGAGGTTTGGTGTGGCGCGGCAGTGGGTGTGCGCGACGTCATCGGAATGGTGGTGTCCACTGGCGTGGGTGGCGGCATCATCGCCGATGGGGAATTGATCGATGGAAATTCCGGGAACGCCGGACATATCGGACACGTCAACGTGGTGCCCAACGGTCGATTGTGCAAGTGCGGAGCTCGGGGTTGTTTGGAGGCAGTTGCATCAGGCAGTGCCATTGCGGCGATGACACGCAAGCCAGCTGCGCAAGCAACTCCGGAAGTGGTGCACCAAACGGGTGTCTATGTGGGTCGTGCCGTGGCCTCCGTGGCAGCGTTGTTGGACTTGCGACTCGCCGTCATCGGCGGTTCGGTCGCACTCGGCTTTGGTGAGCCGTTCTTTCAGGCGGCGCAAGCAGAAGCCGATCGCTACGCCACCATTTCCTTTGCGCGAGGTATACGAATTCGCCCTACCGGGCTGGGCGCCAACGCGCCTCTCGTCGGGGCAGCAGCGGTGGCGCGGCGCGGTAGGGCCTGAACTAGCGTTGCCGCCATGCGTCCGACCTACACACCCGAAGCAGAGGCCTACCGCGAAAAAGTGCAGGCTTTCCTCGCCGAAAAACTCCCCGCCAACTGGAAGGGGATTGGTGCCCTCGACGGCAAGGAGCTCGAGACGTTCATCAACGAGTGGCGCGCACACCTCGCCCAGTCCGGGTACCTCGCGCCAGGCTGGCCGGCTGAGTACGGCGGTGGTGGGCTCTCTGCGCTCGAACAGGTGATCGTTGCCGAAGAATTCACTCGCGCGGGTGTGCCAACGGGGGCAATGAACGATGTCTTTGGCATCCAGATGCTCGGCAACACGTTGCTGCTGTTCGGCACGGAGGAACAGAAGCGCCACTACCTGCCACGGATCATCTCCGGGGACGACATTTGGTGCCAGGGTTACAGCGAACCAAATGCGGGGAGCGACCTTTCCAATCTCGGTTTGAAGGCCGAACTCGATGGAGATGAATGGGTGCTCAACGGCCAGAAAATCTGGACTTCGGCCGGCCATCTGGCCACTCATATCTTCACGTTGGCGCGCACCGACCCGAGCGCGCCAAAGCACAAGGGCATCTCGTTTCTGCTGGTGGACATGCGTCAACCCGGAATCGAAGTTCGCCCCATCAAGATGATCTCCGGCGAGAGTGAATTCAACGAGGTGTTCTACACCGACGTTCGGGTTCCCAAAGAGAACGTGGTGGGAGGCGTGAACAATGGTTGGGCAGTCGCCATGGCGTTGCTCGGATTCGAACGTGGCGAAGCGGCGGCAACCGGGCCGATCCGCTACGAGGCGGAGTTCGAGAGATTGGTCGCGTTGGCCACCGAACGTGGAGTCGTGAACGACCCACGTATTCGTCAGCGTCTTGCATGGTGCTACGCCAAGGTGCAGATCATGAAGTATCTCGGTCGTCGCACGCTCACCAAGTTCTTGGCGGGACACCATCCCGGACCTGACGGTGCCGTTTCCAAGCTGTATTGGAGCGAGTACCACAAAAAGTCCACCGAACTTGCGCTCGACATTCTCGGAATGGAAGCGATGATCCCCGTTGGTCGCAAGCCGAGCACGGCATTCCAGACCGACGATGCCGGAGCACCCAATTCGTCGATGAGCTGGGCCATGACGTTCCTCAACGCTCGAGCCGGAACGATTTATGCGGGTTCATCGCAGATTCAACGCAACATCATCGGCGAAATGGTGCTCGGTCTTCCGAAAGAGCCCAAGCCAGGCTGAGTCTCACGATGTCCGAGACGATGTTTGCCGCCCTGGTACGTCGTCCGAGTTTGTGGATTGTCGCAGTCGTGCAAGTGTTTCGTCTCGCACCAAATGGATGGTGGCGTCGGGTGCCGTTTCTCCCGTTGCCCGACAAGCGTTACATGCGGTTTCGGATGGAGACGCAGTACGGTGATGCCATGCACCGCCCTGAAGGCAACGATGTGGTCACGTACTTGTCGTGGTGTCGGGCATACCGGCGTGAGGTACGTTCACGCCGCAAGGACGAACTGAGTAGAAGCAGAGCCAGGGCGTAGCCGTATGAGAAGCGCGCTCGTTCTCAACGCAACATTCGAGCCGCTCAGCGTTGTATCAGCGCGACGCGCCGTGTGTTTGGTGCTGGCAGAAAAAGCCGAGATCGTCGAAGACGACGGCACGGAGGTGCGTGCGGCATCACTCGTGATGCGTTCACCTCTCGTCATCAGACTCAACTACGTGGTTCGGGCGCCCTTCCGTCGTCGTACCGCATTGTCGCGTCGAGCGGTCTTTGCCCGTGATGGGTACAAGTGTCAATACTGCGGGCGTCCGGCCGATTCCATCGATCATGTTGTTCCGCGTTCTCGCGGCGGCGAACACGTATGGGAAAACGTGGCGGCTGCGTGTCGCACGTGCAATCTGCACAAACGCGATCGCACTCCGAAAGAAGCAGGGATGATGCTTGCGAAGGCTCCGCATACGCCACGTGACATGGCGTGGATCACCGTATCGGTGGTGCGGGTGCCGGAGGCCTGGAAGCAGTATCTCTCCGCGGCTTCGTGAGGGGGAGTGCCGGTGAGTTGCACGATCGGCCCATCGTTGCCACTTCCAACGTAGAAGTCCTCGGTATCACCCGCCCGGCGTTGGTGCTCGGTAGCACGCAGTCGTTCGACGTGGTGAATTCGTCGAAGGCTGAAGAACTCGGCTTCGACGTGGTGCGGCGTCGGAGTGGTGGTGGTGTGGTGATTCTGCAACCCGATGACCACGTGTGGATCGACGTGACCGTGCCGCGCGGACATCGACTATGGAGTGACGATGTCGAGCGAGCCAGTTGGTGGCTGGGGGATGTCTGGTGCGACGTGTTGCGGCGGGTCGATCCGCAAGGAGAGTGGCGCGTGTGGCGCGACAAACTCGTGGCCAGCGCCCCCGAACGCGTGGTGTGTTTTGCCTCGGTTGGGCCGGGCGAGGTCGTTCGAGGCGGCAGCAAAGTGGTCGGTGTTTCTCAGCGGCGCACCAAAGACGCCGCACGCTTTCAGTGCACCGTGTTTCGCTCGATAGATGTGGCTCTGTATTCGTCGTTGTTGCGCGACGCCGTTCCACCGGGTCTTGGCGGAGCTGTCGGCGTGGGTGAGGTGCTGGGCGCCATCGCTGATGCTGCAGTACGGCAGCTCACCGAAGCCTTGGGCTAGGCGGACGCGTACATCCCGCCGGCTCGCACCTGGCGTGCGTAGGCGCCATCGTGTGCCATGAGTTCGTGATGCTTGCCCTGTTCGACGATTCGGCCATGTTCCAGGACCACGATGCGATCGGCATTGGTGATGGTGGAGAGCCGATGCGCGATCACCACCGAAGTGCGTCCACGCATTGCCTCATCAAGGGCCGCCTGCACGAGGGATTCGTTCTCGTTGTCGAGGTGGCTCGTTGCTTCGTCGAGGATCATCACCACGGGGTTCTTCAGCAGCAGTCGCGCAATTGCAAGGCGCTGTTTTTCTCCGCCCGAAAAGCGGTAGCCGCGTTCGCCCACCACCGTGCGATAGCCGTCGGGTAACGCCGCAATCGTGTCGTGAATCCGGGCGCCCCTGCAAGCGGCCTCGATGTCCTCGAGCGTGGCGTCGGGTCGTGCGTATCGCAAGTTGGATTCGATGCTTTCGTGGAACAAGTGGGGGTCCTGCGACACCACGCCAATTGCTGCATGGAGCGAGTCGATCGTGAGGTCACGCACGTCGGTGCCGTCCAGCCGGATGGCTCCTGACGTCACGTCGTAGAGACGCGGGATCAGTGCCGCCAGTGTCGACTTGCCGGATCCCGAGGGGCCGACAATGGCAACGGTTTCGCCCGACTCGATGCTGAGCGTGATGTCGTTCAATACGTCATGGTCGGGATCGCCCGTCGGCGCTCCCGGTGCTTCGAGGGACGGGATGGACACCTCGGCGGCTGGCGGATATCGAAAGGTGACATGGTCGATGTCGATTCGTCCACGGGGTTCGGTGAGGTCGAATGCACCTGCACGGTCGACGATGGACGTGGGGGCATCGAGTACCTCAAAGACGCGGTCGAAACTGACGAATGAGGTGAGGAGCTCCACCCGCGCATTGCTCAATGCCGTCAACGGCATGTACACCCGAGTGACCAGGGCCGCGAGCGCCACGAGTGTGCCGGAGGTGATGTCGCCGGACACCACGAGCTGGGCGCCAATTCCGTAGACGGCGACGGCTCCCAGTGCCCCCACCAAACCGAGAGCGACGAAAAACACCCGTCCATACATTGCGGCAAGGACTCCGGAGTCCCGAACGCCGGCGGCACGACCGGAGAATGCATCCACCTCATCTCGATGGCGGCCGAACAGTTTTACCAGGAGTGCACCGGACACGTTGAACCGTTCCTGCATCTGGGTGTTCATCTGTGCATTGAGGTCCATCTGTTTTGCTGCAATCGTTTGCAGGCGTTTACCCACGCGACGTGCGGGAATGATGAATGCCGGCAACACGACGAGCGACAACAGGGTGAGCCGCCATTCCAATGCCAGCATGGCGGCGACGGTGGTGAGGAGCACCACGGCGTTGCTCACCGCCGTGCCAAGCGTGGAAGTCACCGCGCTTTGCGCCCCAATGACGTCGTTGTTGAGTCGACTGATGAGCGAGCCGGTTTGGGTTCGGGTGAAGAACGCAATTGGCATGCGTTGCACCTTGTTGAAGAGTGCTACCCGAAGGTCGTAGATCAAACCTTCGCCCACACGTGCCGAGCCCCAGCGTTGCACGATGGCCAGTGCCGCTTCGGCAAGGGCGGCGGCCACAGCCACAAGTGCCAGCCACCAGACCATCGCTCGGTTGCCTTCGGGAATGGCGGTATCGAGGATCGCCCGAAACACGAAGGGCGGAACGATGGCCACCAAGGCCGAGACCAAGATGGCGGCAAGAAAAATGCCGATGGTGGTTCGGTATGGCCGGGCAAAGTGCCACACACGTCGCAGGGTTTCGCGCTCGAGTGACTTGCCTGCAACGGCGTCGGCGTGACGCGGCAGCAGGGAATGGGGGTGCATCTGCACCCCGTGACGATACCGATGGCGGTGTTCTGTGGGACCCGGCCAGAAGGGGTGCCGCGGGGTGGAGCCTGTCTGGGGCGAGACCGCAGTGGGGGTCCATCGGGAAGGGTGGGGGGAAATGGTTGACAGTGGGGGAAAGTGGGGGATAGTGTTCGGGGCGGTGGGGATACCTGCCACGGGATCCGAGCAATCGGATGGGAAGGGAGTCAGCGGAAGATGTTCGTTGGAGTACACGAACGACAACTCGATCCAAAAGGTCGCGTTGCGCTGCCCGCGGCATTCCGCCCGCGTCTCGAGCCTCGGTGCTACCTGCAGATGGGAGCCGATAAGTGCGTCGACATCCTCACTGCCGAAGCATTCGAAGACGTCGCCAAGGACATCATCGAGAAAGTTCGTCGTGGCGAGATGGATCGCACGCAACAGCGCGCCCTTGCTGCAAGTGCAGTCGAAGTCGTGGTCGATGCGCAGGGTCGAATCAACATCGACGAAAAGCTTCGCGCCTATGCCGGTCTCACGCTCGACTCGCGCGTCGTGATCAGCGGCTCATTCGACCGCTGTGAAATCTGGGACCCCACTCGCCACCAACGCGTGAGCGAGGCAGGGGCCGCGCAGATGGCTGGCGGCGCTTCATGAAATTCAACGACAGAAACAGAAAGGAGAACCGAGGCACACTTCGACGCGACCACTGGTCACGTTGAGGTTTCGCTCATCAGCAGTCTCCCGGTCAGCAAAGATGGACAGCCCCAACTCCGCCCGCTTCCGTCTTCGCCATCCGGGGAGAAATCCCGGAGGCAAATGTTGGCCGGGGGACTGCTGATGAGCGAGATCCACGATCCAGTGATGATCGCAGAGATCGTCGAACTGTTCACGTCGATTCCCGATGGAGTGTTGCTCGACGCAACACTCGGGATGGCGGGACACGCAACGGCGATTCTCCGGCGACATTCCGGTCTGCATGTGGTGGGAATCGATCGAGACATGATGGCCATTCAGCACGCACACACCGTGAAAGCCGCACTCGGTAGCGACGACGCGGCACGTTTCACTGCCGTGCACGCACGATTCGATCGCGCAACGGAAGTCCTCGGAAATCTGGGAATCACCCAGTTATCGGGAGCCCTCTTCGACCTCGGTGTCTCTTCACCACAACTCGACATCGCAGAACGTGGGTTTTCCTACAGGAACGATGCTCCCCTCGACATGCGAATGGATCGCAGTGAAAGCGTCTCCGCCTGGCACGTGGTGAATGAATACGACGCCGACACCATTGCCGACATACTCCGACGAAACGCCGATGAGCGGTTTGCCAAGCGAGTCGCCGACGCCATCGTTGCCGCTCGCCCCATTGCAACGACGGCACAGTTGGCGGCGGTGGTGACCGGGGCGATTCCTGCAGCAACTCGTCGCACGGGTGGACATCCCGCCAAGCGCACCTTTCAGGCAATCCGTATCGAGGTCAATGCAGAGTTGGACATCTTGGCGAAATCATTGCGCGGTGTCATGTCGATGATCGTTCCGAAGGGTCGTATCGCCGTGTTGTCGTACCACAGCGGCGAAGACCGCATCGTCAAGAACGTCATGCGCGAGGCAGAAACCGACTCGTCGCGCCCCAATATCGCCACCCCATTTGCGCATCCGTCGCGCACGGCCCCCCGTGCGTGGCAAAAAGTGCGGGTGGCGAAACAACCGAGCGCCGCCGAGCAACAGCGAAACCCACGTGCCTCCTCGGCACGTTTGCGTGTAATGGAGCGTTGCGAGGTCGCCGCATGACATCCTCGGCAACCGCTCGCGCCCGCGCCAGACGCCAACTTCAGCATTCGGGTCAGGCGTCGGTGCCGCGAATCTCGCGACGTCGTGACGGTTCGGCTGAGCGAGTGCCGGAGTACATCGACGCGGCGCCTACCCCTGCACCACGGCACGAGCGGGAGTCCGGGTCGCATCTGCGGGTCGTGCCGCAGCCGGTGCGCGGTCGCAGCGCCGTATCACGTGCAACTTTGGTGGTGTTCACGCTCACCGTCTTCACCATTGCAGTGGTGGTGTTTCAGGCAACGATTGCCGAACAGCAGCTGCGTCTCGATGCACTGACCCAGGATCTCCGCCTCGCAGAGTCGCACTACGACAATCTGCGCCAAGAGCGTGCCGAGTTGCTCTCGCCGAGCCGCTTGCGCGAAGAAGCGGTGATGATGGGTATGTACCAGGGTCTCAGCACCAAGTTCGTGGAAGTCCCGGCTCAGGTCGTTGCCGAAGTGATGGCGAGTACTTCGAAGATGAATCCGCTCTTTGCCGACCCGCCAGCCGGTGTGGCATCGGCAGGCGCCCTTGCGCAGATGCAGCCGATGGAAGTGGTGAGTAGGCCATGAGCGACACGGCACCGCTCCGACGCCCCCGCGCCACCGAGTCGGCTCGATCGCGTGCTTCGCGCAACCCGCAGTCGCGAACCATGAACATGGGCGACTTCTTCGGTGCAATCTCCAGCTACGGCGTCACCAAGATGACCGACAACATCCATGCCGGCGACATGCGCAAGCGCATCTCTGCAATGTTCATGGTGATCTTCCTGGTGCTGTCGTTGGTGTACCTGCGAGTGTTCGTCCTGCAGACGGTGAAGGCATCGGAATACCGGGAAATCAGCGTCAACCAGCGGACTCGATCCCGTGACATTCCCGCAGAGCGAGGCAGCATCTACGACCGTGACGGAGCGGAATTGGCGATTCCGATTCCAACGCGCACCATCTTTGCCGATCCGCGCGAGGTGACCGACCCCATCACCACGGCCCGCGCGTTGTCCATGGTGTTGCAGCTGACACCCGAGGCCGAAAACGAACTCGCGATGCGTCTGCAGAACAAGAGCTCGAGCTTCACCTACGTGGTGCGCCAGGTGGACTCGGCCATTGCTCAGGCCGTGGCCGATCTCAAGCTGCCTGGTGTGAGTTCGTACCGCGAGAACGGTCGAGCCCTCACCACGGAGGGACTGCGACCCATCGTTGGGCGAACCGATTTGGACGGAGTGGGAATCGGCGGAATCGAGTTGCAGTACAACGATGTGCTCACCGGCGTGAACGGAAAACTCAATCGCGAAGTGAACAGCCGCGGTCAGAGTATTGCGTCTGCGGATACGGAATACGTAGCCCCGGTGAATGGCGGGGATCTTGTCACCACCATCCATCGAGCATTGCAATTCCAGGTGGATGGCATCCTGCAGCAGCAAGTCGAACGACTCATGGCACGCAGTGGTACCGCAGTGGTAATGCATACGCAAACCGGAGAGATCTACGCAATGTCGAACGTGCGTCGCAACGATGACGGCACCTACGGCAACGTCGCAGGCAACATCTCGGCGGTCGAGGCGCACGAGCCGGGATCGGTCGCCAAGGTCTTCAGCGTGGCTGCCGCAATCGAAGAGGGCAAAGTGACGCCCGAGTCGAGCTTCATCGTGCCGGGCAGGCAGACCTTCAACCAGGGCACGCAGTGGGAGCAGGAGATCAAGGACGCCTATCCGCACAAGACCGAGCCGATGAGCGTTCGCAAGATTCTCGTCGACTCCTCCAACTTGGGAACGATCCAGATTTCCCAGACCCTCAGCGCAGAGCGCAATCGTCAGTGGTTGGCGGCGTTCGGGTTCGGTGAGAAAACCTCCTTGCAGTTCCCGGGAGAAACCAAGGGATTGCTCAAACTCGCACGTGACTGGGAAGGCACCGAGAAGTTCACCTATGCCTACGGCTACGGGTACGCATCCACCGCAGTGCAGCTGGTGTCCGCAGTGAATGTGGTGGCAAATGATGGCGTGTACATCGGGCCAAAACTCGTGTCGGCAACGGTGAACGACGCTGGCGTCAGCACTCCAACTCCTGATGCACCGACTCGTCGAGTGCTCTCGAGCGCAACTGCAGCAACGATGCGCTCACTGATGACCGACGTGGTCTGTTACGGCACGGCACAGCTCGCCAAAATGCCCGGCCTCTCCGTTGCCGGAAAGACCGGCACGGGATACATTCGCCAAGACAACGGCACCTATCTGAAGGACGACGGGTCGCGTGCGTACTTTGCCTCGTTCGTCGGATTCTTGCCGGCGAACAAGCCGCAATTCACGGTGCTGGTGTCGATCGACGAGCCGGACCCGGGTTCGCGCGACCGCTTCGGTGGAACTGCCGCTGCTCCGGTGTTTGCTCGCATCGGCCAAGTCATCGTCAATGAATTGAGCCTGCGACCCGAGCCGGGTGACACGGGCTGCGTCGGCTCACGTCCAGCCGAACTCGGGCCAGGACACTGAACCAATGCTCGCTCTGGGCGAAGTGCTCGCGCGAGTGGGGAAGCCCGGGCTTGCAGAACCTGCTGCCAGTGGAGCATTCGGCGCATTGCCTTCGATGCGGTTGGAGGGTGACGCATCGGTGCACATCACCGACGTAACGAACGACAGTCGCGAGGTGCGTTCGGGTGCGATCTTTTGTTGCGTGCGGGGAGATCAATACGACGGTCACGAGTTTGCACTCGATGCCGTTCGGCGTGGCGCAACGGCCTTGCTCGTGGACCACGTGCTGGACACGATTGAAGTTCCGCAAATCATTGCCAGCGACACGCGTTCGGCAATGGGGCATCTGGCCGCTGCGTTCCACGATCATCCGAGCTCGGCGATGACGATCGTCGGTGTGACCGGCACGAACGGAAAGACCACCACGGCACACATGCTTGGCGCGATCATGTCGCAGTCGGGTCGACGTACGAGCGTGTTGGGCACTCTGAGTGGCACACGCACCACGCCGGAAGCCCCAGAACTCCAGCGCACATTGGCCCACGAACGCGACCGTGGAACCCGGGCCGTAGTGATGGAGGTGTCGTCCCATGCACTTGCGCTGCAGCGTGTCGCCGGAATGCGATTTGCAGCTGCAATCTTCACGAATCTCGGACACGATCACCTGGACTTTCACCGAACGCACGACGCGTACTTCGCTGCAAAGGCCAGCTTGTTCACCAGCAACTACACCAGTAGGGGTGTCGTCAATCGCGACGATGCCTACGGTCGCAAAATCGCCGACGAGTCGAACGTTGCCATCACCTCGTTCGGATACGGCGATGCCGGTGATGTGAGGCTCGAAGTCGGTGGGAGCAGCTTCACCTGGAGGGGTGCACGAATTCAGTGCGCCGTTGGAGGAGACTTCAACGTGCTCAATGCTCTGGCTGCTGCCACCACCGCGGCGGAACTCGGTATCTCGATGGAGCACATCGCGACCGGGTTGGCAAGCATGAGCCAGATACCGGGCCGATTCGAGAGAGTGCAACATTCCGGTGACTTTGCCGTGCTGGTCGACTACGCGCATACGCCAGAGGCACTTCGCAAGGTGATCGCCGCGGCGCGTGGCCTCGTCATCGATGGTTCTCGTTCCGGCGTCACCGTGGTGTTTGGTTGTGGTGGCGACCGTGATCCGAGCAAACGCGCCGAGATGGGGGCTGCTGCATGCGAAGCGGACCGTATCGTCGTGACGAGCGACAACCCTCGACATGAATCGCCCGAGGCGATCATCGAGGCGATCGTGACGGGTATTCCACAGTTGCATCGCTCACGTCTGGTGGTGGAACCTGATCGTCGACGTGCAATCCAACGCGCGTGCGCTTCGGCCTCCACCGGGGACGTGGTCGTCATCGCGGGGCGAGGTCACGAGAGCGTGCAGTCGGTCGCAGGCGTCGAGATTCCGTTCAACGACGCAAACGTCGCGCGTGAAGTCATGGGGGTGGAGCAGTGATTGCGATTCTCATGGCCAGTGCCATTGCCATCGTGTTGTCGATTTCGTTCACACGCGCGTTGATGTGGTTCTTTGCGCGCCTGGGCAAAGGGCAGCCCATTCTTGGTGCCGAAGACCGCGGCCCGACGCACCACATGCACAAGCAAGGCACGCCAACGATGGGTGGCATTGCAATCCTGCTCGCGGCGTTCTTTGGTTGGCTCATTCCACATGCGCGAGAAGGTCTGGTGTTCTCCGACCAGGCATTGTTCATGTGGCTCGCAATCATCATCCTGGCTGCGATCGGTTTCCTCGACGACTACTTGAAGGTGCGACGCCAACACAATCGCGGCATTTTCTGGAAGAAGAAGGGCTGGATCACATTCGGCATCGTGGTGGCGTTGATGTGGCTGATGGCCACACAAACCGGAGTAAGTGAAACCATCTCATTCACCCGCGCCGAAGTTCCGGGTTGGGACGTGAGCACGCCGGTGTGGGTGATATGGACCGCGCTCATGGTGTGGGCCACCACCAATGCGGTGAACGTCACCGACGGCCTCGACGGTCTCGCTGCCGGTTCGGCGATGTTCGGTTTCGGAGCCTTCGGTTTGATCGCGTATTTTGCCTTCCGAAATTCGGACATCTACTCCTCGATGGTGAACCCGCTCGACCTCGCCGTGCTCGCGGCGGCCATGGCGGGGGCGTGTGGTGGCTTCTTGTGGTGGAACGCGGCACCTGCACGAATCATCATGGGCGACGTTGGCGCGCTCGGCATTGGTGCGGCCCTGGGTTTGCTTGCGGTCACCACGAACACGCATTTCCTGTTGCCGATCATCTGCGGCATCAACGTGATGGAGGCCGGTTCGGTTGCCATTCAAATGGGCGTGTTCAAGGCGAGCGGTCGAAAGAAGCGACTCTTCAAGATGTCGCCAATCCATCATCATTTCGAATTGTCGGGATGGCCGGAAACCACCGTCATCATCCGATTCTGGCTGCTTGCGGCACTGTGCGTTGCGGCAGGCGTGGCGCTCTTCATCGCGGACTTCACCAACGAGATACGTCTCATCGGGGATGCCGTGTTATGACCTCGCCGACGAATGCGTGTGCAGCATCATGACCACGCTCGTGTACGGACTTGCAGTCGCCGGGCGAAGCACCGCGCGCTTCCTTGCATCGTGCGGTGAGCGCATCGTCCTGGCCGACGATCGCGTGTCGGCTGAGCATCAGGAGTTCGCTGCATCCATTGGCGCCGAGCTGCTCGAAGGCCCCGATGCGGCCATGGCGTGTGCGCGGCGAATGGGGGAGTTCGGCCAGGTTGCCCCGAGTCCCGGAATTCCGGAATCGCATCCCGTGATTGCCAGCGCAATTCGGGCAAACGTGGAGTTGGTGTCGGAAATCGAACTCGCATATCGTCACGAGCAAGCCAGCGGTGCACCGCGTCCGATCGTTGCAATCACCGGCACCGACGGAAAGACCACCACCACATTGATGGCGGCTGCAATGCTGAGTGCTTCGGGGCACAAGGCAGCGGCGGTGGGCAACACCGAAACGCCGTGGGTGGAAGTTCTCGATGAACACCACACCGCGTTTGCCGTCGAGTGCTCCAGCTTTCGCTTGCACTACACCCGCGACTTCCGCGCTGAGGCAGCTGCGTGGCTCAACCTCGCTCCCGACCACCTCGACTGGCATCGGGATTTGGACTCGTACCGACGTGCCAAGGATCGAATCTGGGTCGCCGCACGTGCCAACGACGTTGCGGTGGCGCCGGTGCGAGACCAGTCGATCGTTGCAAGTGCGCGCGCGACGGCCGCACGCGTGGTGACCTTTGGTCTCGACAACGCGGATTACCGGGTGGAGAATGACGCGCTCGTCGGACCTCGCGGTCGAATCGTCGACGTGGGGCAGCTGGGTCGTGCGCTGCCACACGATCTCACCAACGCCTTGGCGGCAAGTGCGCTGGTGTTGGAGTCCGGCCTCGGCACGGTCGAAGGCGTTGCGCATGCACTCGCTCGTTATCAGCACGCGCCGCACCGCATCCAATTCGTCGCCGAGGTCGACGGAGTGTCGTACTACAACGACAGCAAGGCCACCAGTCCGCATGCGGCGCAAGCAGCGCTGACGTCGTTCGATCGCATCGTGCTCATTGCGGGCGGCAAGAACAAGGGACTCGACCTGACGTCGATGGCCAGTCAACCGCAGCGCATGCGTGCGGTAGTGGCAACGGGTCACTCGGCGTCGTTGATCGAGGAGGCCTTCGCCGGAGTGTGCGCAGTCACGAGAGCCGACTCGATGGAGGATGCAGTGCGGGCGGCACAACGTGTGGCCGAGCCCGGCGATGTCGTCTTGCTGTCGCCGGGTTGCACGAGTTACGACTGGTATTCCAACTACGGCGAGCGCGGGGACGATTTTGCGCGCTGCGTACACGATCTCACGAAGGAGAACCCGAAATGACAGCAGTAAACATGGACCCATCCGGCGGCATTCCGTTGCCGTCGTTGCGCGAACGCCGTCGTGCCGCACTCGCGGGTCGTCGCCTGAACGACGGCGCAGTCGTCGAGCAGGAACCTGGTCGTCTGTTTTACGGCATTCTCATGATCGTCACCGTGCTCGTGTCGCTCGGACTCGTCATGGTGCTTTCGGCGTCATCGATCGTGTCGGTGAACAACGGCGGTTCGGCGTTCACGATGTTCCTCAAACAATTGATGTGGGCCTTCTTCGGTGTCATCGTCGCGGCAGGGACGTACCGCATGCCGTACCGCGCCTGGCAACGACTCAACAAGCCGATGCTGGTCGTCGTCATCGGTTTGAACTTCTTGCCGTTCACCCCGCTCGGCATCACCGTCAACGGGGCGCGTGCGTGGGTGGAGATGGGACCGATTCGCTTTCAGCCGTCCGAACTGCTCAAGTTTGCACTCATCATTTATCTGACCAACAACCTCGGTCGACGTCAACGTGAACTCACCGATTTCAAGCGCACGTTCCAGCCCGCCGTCTTCGCGTGGGTCGTCGCGGCAGGAATCGCGATGGCACAGAGCGACCTCGGTGCTGCCATCGTGTTGTCGGGAATCGCATTCACCGTGTTGTACATGGCAGGTTGTCCGGTGCGCTGGATCGGTGCCACGGCACTCGGCGCAATGGTGGCCGGTCTGGGCTACGTGCTCACCTCTGCATCCCGCATGAGTCGTTGGACCGCATTCTTGGACATCGAAGCCAATCGGGAGCACACCGGGTACCAGGTGTGGCAGTCGATGCTCAGCATTTCCAATGGCGGCACATTGGGAGTTGGTCCGGGCGCCGGAACCAGCAAATGGGGATACGTGCCTCTGGCGCACAGCGACTTTATTTTCACGGTGATCGCCGAGGAGTTCGGCTTGGTGGGCTCCACGTTGGTGATTGGTGGCTTCTTTGCGCTGACATTTCTCGGCTTCGTCGTTGCGATGCGCGCCCCCGATTACTCGGGTGCGTTGCTCGCAGCGGGCATCACGGTATGGTTCGCAGTTCAGGCGGTGATCAACATCGGTGGTGTCGTCGGCGCGATGCCGGTCACCGGTCTGACGTTGCCGCTCATCTCGTATGGCGGTAGTTCACTGCTCATCACGTTGGGTGCTGCCGGCCTGTTGCTGAACATCGCACGAAAGGCCTCCTGACCTCCCGTCGCAACTGGTGGGCTGCGCTAGCGTTCTCCCCAGTCTTGTGACGACTACGAACACTCCATCGTCGCCGAGAGTCTTTGCCGTCATTGCTGGCGGCGGAACCGCTGGCCATATCATCCCGGCGCTGGCGATTGCCGAGCAGTTGGTGGACCGGGGTCGCTCTCCGCGTTCCATCGCGTTCGTGGCGTCGCGTCGACCAAGCGACGAGCGATTGCTCTCTGGTTCCGACTACCCCAGATTGCTCTTGGATGTGGACGGATTGCAGCGCAGCGTGGCTCCCAAGGCACTGTGGCGATCATTGTTGGCCCTGCCAAAGCTCCTGATCGCCACTGCTCGCGCCACCCGGCAATTTCGCCTCTGGCGACCACGTGTGGTGGTGAGCGTGGGGGGATTCGCAAGCGAACCCGCGGTTCGCGCTGCTGGTGCATTGCGAATTCCGGTGGTGGTGGTGAGTTACGACCAACATCCGGGCTTGGCAACACGCCGACAAGCCAGGAAGGCTGCCGCCGTTGCTACGGCATTCGCGGGGTCCGCGCTGCCGGGAGCCAAGCACACTGGTGCCCCAGTCCGGAACGGTGTTCGCCGTCTGCTGCGCAACTCGGCAGCAGACGAAACGGCACGAGCTACTGCCGCCGCAATCTTCGGTCTCGATCCCGCGCGTCGCATCGTGGTGGTGATGGGTGGTTCACTCGGTTCGAAAGTGGTGAACGACGCAATCGAGGGTTTCGTGCGCAAGCATTCGACGCGTCGTGATCTTGCCGTCTTGCACTTGGCGGGCGAACGTTACATGTCCTCCGATTTCACCGCACCGGCTGGTGCTGCGCTTCAGTACGTTCGGCGTGCCAGTCACGACAACATGGCGGATGTCTGGCAGATAGCCGACGTCACCGTGTGTCGTGCCGGAGCAAGCACCATTGCCGAACTCATCACCGTCGGTTCGGCGGCAATCGTGATCCCGTGGGCGCGAGCCGCAGACGATCATCAGCGGATCAATGCGCAATGGTTGAGCGACAACGGTGCTGCCGTGATGGTCGAGGAGGACGAACTTGCAACGGCATTCGACGCACGACTGCTCACGGTGCTCGACGATGCAGTCGTGCGGGAACGATTGGCGGCAAAGTCGTATGCATTGGGTGCCCTCAATCGTTCGTCGGCCATCGGTTCGCTCATCGAGTCGGTTGCACGTTGAACGATCCACGTCGCATCCACATCGTGGGTGTTGGTGGTCCCGGCACGAGTGCGATCGCCATCATCCTCGCAGAGATGGGATTGACGGTGTCGGGAAGCGACATTCGTGAGTCACCGACGATCGAACGGCTGCGGTCATTCGGCGTCAAGGTGAGCGTTCCACACGATCCGTCGATGGTTGCTGGTTGCGATGTGGTGACGTACTCCGCGGCAGTTCGACGAACGAACGTCGAACTCGAGGCGGCAAGTTCCGCCGGTATTGCAGTGTGGACGCGAGCCGAGATGCTCGCGTGGATCGCGCGACAGAGTCGAACGATCGCCGTAGCCGGTACGCACGGCAAGACGACGACCACCACCTTGCTCACGCTGATCTTGCGGGAAGCTGGCAAGGATCCCGGCTATCTCATCGGCGCGGAGGTTCCCCAGCTCCCACAAAGTGCGCATTGGGGTCGGGAGTTGTTCGTGGTGGAGGCAGACGAAAGCGACTCCAGCCACCGGGCCATTGCGCCGCAGGCCGGCATTCTCACCAACGTTGATGTCGACCACTTGGATGAACACGGTTCGTTCGACGGCATCGTCGAATCGTTCGATCGGTATCTCGGTGCAATACCGGGACCCAAAGTGGTGTGTGGAGACGATCCGCATGCCGTCGGGCTGGCGCGAACCCACCGGGCGCTCACGTACGGACTGAACGCCGCCGACAAGGGGCAATTGGACGTTCGTGCAACCGAGGTTCGGTTCTCGAATGGTGGGGCAGAATTCACGGTCACCTCGCCTCTGGGGAGTGCGCAGGTGCAAGTTCCCCTGCGTGGCGAGCACAACGTTCGCAATTGCCTGGCCGCCATCGCCATGGCGGGCGAACTCGGTGTGGCGCCCGACGTGGCCGCTCGAGCCCTGCGCGATTTTCGCGGAGTGGAGCGCCGATTCGACCTGCGAGCGGTCGACGGGGGTGCGACCTTCGTCGACGATTATGCCCACCTTCCGGCAGAGATTTCCGCCGTGTTGGCGGGTGTCCGCGCCGAGCGGTCGCAGTGGAAGCGCATCATTGCGGTGTTCCAGCCGAATCGGTTCAACCGAATGGCGGTGTTGTCGGACTCGTATCGCGATGCCTTCGTGGATGCCGACGTCGTGGTCATCACCGACATCTATGCGTCGGGTACCGAGCGCATCGACGGAGTAACCGGCAAACTCGTGGTCGATGCGGTTCGCGCCGCGCACCCGGAACTGCGCGTGGAGTGGCATGCGGAGCGGGGTGCACTGATTGATTTCGTCGCCAACGAGGCGGGCGCGGGCGACCTGTGTATCTCGATGGGTTGTGGCGACATCGAGACATTCCCTGATGAGGTAGTGGCTCGTCGGCGAGAATTGTCACGTGCCCACTGACGACACCGATTCGTTCGCGCGCCAGCGGCGGGCGCTAGACCGACTCGGCATCTTGCTCGGACCTCGCGTGCGACGCGACGTCTCATTGGCGCAATACACCACCTACAAAGTTGGTGGACCGGCGAGTCTCTTCATGACGGCACGTTCGATCGACGACCTGCACGCGGTGAGCAACGCCCTGCGTGAGCAAAAGGTGCCCGTCCTCGTGATTGGACGGGGCAGCAATCTCCTGGTTTCGGACGAGGGGTTCGAGGGTCTCGTGATCGTGCTCGGAGAATTCGCCGAAGAGATCATCTGGCCGCAGCAGCCGGCAGTGCCGCGAGTCGTGGCCGGCGGCGCAGTGCCACTGCCGGTGTTGGCACGTCAGAGCGCCGCACGTGGTCTGACGGGTTTCGAATGGGGAGTCGGTGTACCGGGCTCCGTAGGTGGGGCTGTGCGAATGAACGCCGGAGGGCACGGATCCGACGTTGCATCGAGCATCGAGAGCGCCAAGGTGTTTCATCTCGGCAAAGGCATCGTGGCAAACGTGAAGGCGAGCGACCTCGGTCTGCGTTTCCGTGGTAGCGATCTCCAGCCGTATCACGTGGTGCTGTCGGCGTCGTTTGCCTTGAGCTGGGGTGATCAAGCGGCAAGTGAGACCGAGATGTCGGACATCGTCCGTTGGCGTCGTGAGCATCAGCCCGGGGGTCACAATGCAGGTTCGGTGTTCGTGAACCCGGAACCGGATGGTGGCTCGGCGGGAGCAATCATCGACCGTCTGGGTCTGCGCGGACTGCGCATCGGCACGGCGGAGGTGTCGGAGAAGCATGCAAACTTCATCCAGTGCGATCCCGACGGCAGTGCCGAGGACGTTGCAGAGCTCATGGCCGAGGTGCGCTCGCGTGTGTATGACGAACTGGGAATCGATCTGCGCAGTGAGGTTCGACTGGTTGGCTTCGATGTCGAGACTGCGCAGGATGCCGGTGCACAGGTAGGTGGAGCATTCGACGGCGCGGATACCGCGGCACGTTCACTGACCAGGTTGGATTCGCTGTTTGGTCCGCTCGCGGGGGATGACACGTTGAGTGCGGTAACGATGGCACCACCATTGCCGGCCGAAGCCGTCGCGGAGTTGCAGGAGCTGTTCGGCGATACCGGGGCGATCGAGCGTCCCGACCCGACACCAGGTGGCGAGTCGGTCGAATCACCGGATGAAACGTCGCGAACTTCGTCGGGGGACACTCCGGTTGCAGATGTGGTCGACATTTCGACAGCCGCGCAAGTGCGGAACGCACACGACACCGCGGCCGGCGTGCCGGTGGTGATCGACGACTCCGAACATCTCCTCCCGCACGAACGCACCGAAGGCTCCGCATCGCTCACCCTCGATCCCACGAGTCCGTTCGCCGATCCCGCCGCATCGGTGGTTGGTTCATCGATGGCCGACGTCATCATCGATGATCGACTCGGGCGACGCGCATGGTGGACGAGGCTGGTGCCCAGGCGTGTCTCGCCGCTGGCCGGTTTTGGAATGTTGATCGGCATCTTCGCCCTCACGCTCGTGGTCCTTGCGTCGCCGCTGTTTGCCGTGCGACGAATCGAAGTCACGGGTGTCACTTATGCGGATCCAACGTTGTTGGAAAGCGTCAGTGACTCCCTGCGTGGTGCGAGCGTGTTCACCGCCGATCTTGACGGGGCGCAACGACGCTTGGAGGGCGATCCGTGGATCGCTCGAGCGCGACTCTCGTGGTACCTGCCGAATCGAGTCACCATCGAAGTGGACGAGCGAGTCGCGGTGGCCTGGTTCGTCGGCGTCGACAATCGCGCACGTGTGCTGGACTTCGAAGGTCGTGTGTTGGCCGTTCTGGACGGCCAGCCAACACAATTCATGAAGATCGAGGGTGTTGGCCCCAATCTGCCGCCCGGGACCGTGCCGTCGTTGGTGTATCAAGCTGCGGCCCAATTGGCGGTCTCGCTGCCCGAGTCCCTGGCCTCGAAGGTGAAGCATCTCACCGTGAGCGGACCAGAGTCATTGGGGTTCACGCTCAAGTCCGGCACCGTCGTGACCCTCGGCGCGCCGACCGACATCCGCAACAAGCTGATCAGCGTGGTGACGGTGTTGAACCAACAGAACGTCGAGTTCATTGCCGGCATCGATGTGTCGGCTGGACAGCCGGTCGTACAGAACGACTAGTGTGCCTGTAGTAAAGGTTGAGCCTCATGCTCAACTTGGGAGTGAGACACATCATGCCAAGTAACTCGCAAAACACGCCGATCGCGGTCATCAAAGTGGTGGGTATCGGCGGCGGTGGCGTCAACGCCGTGAACCGAATGATCGATGCCGGATTGCGCGGGGTCGACTTCGTTGCCATCAACACCGACGCCCAGGCGCTCATCATGAGCGATGCGAGTTACAAGATCGACATCGGACGCGAACTGACGCGTGGACTTGGTGCAGGGAGTGATCCCGAGGTCGGCCGTGAGGCAGCCGAGGCTCACCGTGACGAAATTCAGGAACATCTCGCAGGCGCCGACATGGTGTTCATCACCGCCGGCGAAGGTGGCGGAACGGGTACGGGTGCCGCACCGGTCGTTGCCGAGATTGCCAAGGCCGAAGGTGCGCTCACCATCGGCATCGTGACTCGTCCGTTCAACTTCGAGGGCCGTCGTCGTTCGGTGCAAGCCGACCAAGGCATCGCAAAGTTGAAGGACAAGGTGGACACCTTGATCGTGATTCCGAACGAGAAGCTCTTGTCGATTGCCACCGACAAGACCACCTTGTTGGACGCGTTCAAGAAGGCCGACGAGGTGCTCATGCAGGGTGTTTCGGGAATCACCGGAATCATCACCACCCCGGGTCTCATCAACACGGACTTCGCCGACGTCAAGACCATCCTCGCCAACGCCGGCTCGTCATTGATGGGAATCGGAGTCGCAAGCGGTGACAAGCGTGCCGCAAACGCTGCGATCGCAGCCATCACCTCACCGATGCTCGAGGCGGCCATCGAAGGTGCCCGCGGAATTCTGCTGAACGTTGCCGGCCCTTCCGACATGAGTCTCTTTGAGTTGAACGAAGCAGCCGAGACGGTGCAGCGCGTTGCTCACCAGGATGCGAACATCATCCTGGGTACGGTCATCGACGACGATCTCGGCGACGAGGTTCGCGTCACGGTCATCGCGTCGGGATTCGAGCGTTGGGATGCCGGAGCCGGTCGCATCGGAAACCGGCTCGATTCCACATCCACGCGCGGCGATGCGCGACCGGAATCGGGCAAGGGCAGTTCGCGATTGCGTGAAATCTTCGGCACCGACGACGGTGACGACGACGATCTCGACGTTCCCGACTTCCTGAAGTAGTCGCACCTCATTGGACGAGTCGGCAGTCGCCCAACGACTGGCCAACCTTCGTCGGCTCGTGGCTGCGGGGGCGACACGCGGTCCCGTTGCCGTCTGTGCCGTCACCAAAGGTTTCGGACCGGAGGCGGTCACCCTGGCGCATCGTCTCGGATGCGACGCCATCGGCGAGAACTACGCACAAGAAGCCATTACCAAGATCACTGCGGTCGGCTCAGCCCATCCACCGGTGCACTTCATCGGTCGCCTGCAGTCCAACAAGATTCGGTCACTCGTCGGAGTGGTGTCGGTGTGGCAGAGCGTTGACCGGGCCTCGATCGTCGAGGAAATCGCCAAACGAAGTGCAGGCGCTCGTATCTATGTGCAGGTCAATGCAACGGGGGAATCCGACAAGGGTGGCTGTGAGCCACGAGGGGTAGCCGGTCTCGTCGAACAGGCACAACGCTCCGGTCTCGTGGTCGATGGTCTCATGACGGTGGGACCCACCGATGAAGATCCCCAACGGACACGGGACGCATTTGCCTCGGTACGTGCGCTGGCCGACCAATTGGGCCTCGTGGGGTGCTCGATGGGGATGTCGGGTGATCTTGAGATTGCCCTGGCAGAAGGCACCACCATGGTGCGCCTGGGTACGGCACTGTTTGGCGAGCGTCCATCGGCGACGCGCAACCCTGAGGTAATCTGAGCGACATGTCAATGTTCCGTCGGGCCATGGATTATTTGGGTCTCGGGGCCGACGAGGTGTATGACGACAGCGATCAGTCGGTGCGTGCCCGTCGCCCAGTGCGAGGTCGCGCAGAGCCGATCGACGACGAGTACGACGATGAACCGCTCGACGACGACGTCTACGAAGAGGAAGCGCCGCCGCCACGGCGCACACGTGCACGTGACGACTCCGGTGTGACCGTACGTGGGCCGGTGGGGCAGCCGCAAAAGAACGTGAAGCCACTCGATGCCGCAACGGTCGAACCTGTCACGCTCAAGCCGACGAGTTACGGTCACTGCAAGGAAATCGCGGAGCGCTTCAAGAGCGGACAACCCGTGATCATGAACATGATCGCCACCGATCCGGAAGAGGGTCGCCGCATCATCGACTTCGTCTCCGGTTTGGCATTTGGTCTCAATGGTTCACTCGAGCGGGTCTCGCGTGGCGTGTTTCGCATCACTCCCAATGGTGTGCGAATTCCGCGCGATTAGTCGGCGAGCACATCACCGCTTCGCCGTGTTGAATGGAGGAGGAACCCACCCATGATTTCCCAACTCATCTCCCTGTACACCTTCGTCATCTTCGTTCGCATCATTCTGAGCTGGTTCCCCAGTTCCAGCGGGGGCGCACTGTCATCGGTGCATCGTGTGCTCTTTCAGATCACCGAACCAGTTCTCGGCCCGGCACGGCGCATCATTCCCAGCATCGGACCGCTCGACATCTCGCCCATCGTGGTGGTGTTCGCACTCGGCTTCGTGCAGCGAATGCTGGTTTCTGCGGGCTTGTGAGCAACGCCGACTGATGGCTGGCTCGTATCCGCAGGTTGCTGCGCAGCCGAATCTTCCCGAGATCGAAGCACGCGTCCTTGCGTTCTGGGAATCGGACGACACGTTCGTCGCCTCGGTGGAGCAGCATCCGCGAGTCGGCGTGTCGAACGGCGAGCACCAGGCGCCCACCGCTGATGCGGAGTTCGTGTTTTACGACGGCCCTCCGTTTGCCAACGGCTTGCCGCACTACGGACATCTCCTGACGGGCTTCGTCAAGGACGCAGTGCCGCGATACCGCACCATGAGCGGCAAGCGAGTGGAACGTCGTTTTGGTTGGGACTGTCACGGTTTGCCGGCCGAGGCGGAAGCCGAGCGGCAACTGGGCATTTCGGGACGCCAAGCAATCACCGACTTTGGAATCGAGAAATTCAACGATCACTGTCGCACGTCGGTGCTGCAATACACCAACGACTGGCGTCGCTATGTCACGCGTCAAGCGCGGTGGGTCGATTTCGACAACGACTACAAGACGCTCGATCTTCCGTACATGGAGAGCGTCATGTGGGCGTTCAAGACGCTGTGGGACAAGGGTCTCATTTACGAGGGCTTCCGGGTGCTTCCGTACTCGTGGGTGTTGGAGACTCCGCTTTCCAATTCCGAAACGCGAATGGATGACACCTACAAGATGGTGCAAGACCCTGCGCTCACCGTCGGCTTCACGCTCGACACCGGCGAGCGACTCCTCGCGTGGACCACCACGCCATGGACCTTGCCGTCGAATCTCGCACTCGCCGTTGGTCCCGATGTGGAATACGGCGTCTATGAGTTGGACGGCACTCGGTACGTCATGGCAGTCGCGCGGCGCGAGGCCTACGAGCGGGAACTTGCAGGTGCCGAACAGGTGGGAACGATGCGCGGAAGCGAACTCGTCGGTCGTCGCTACTCGCCGCTCATGCCGTACTTCGCTGATCGTGCACGTGATGATCGTGCACGTGATGTCGCGGGCGCAGGCACGTCCAACACTGGCGCGTTCCGAGTTCTGGCTGGCGACTTCGTCACGACCGAAGACGGCACCGGTGTAGTGCACATTGCGCCAGGTTTCGGTGAGGACGACCAAAGGCTCTGTGCCGAAGCCGGTATCGAGTTGGTGGTACCCGTCGATTCGCGCGGACGATTCACCACCGAGGTGAGCGACTTCGCCGGGTTGCAGGTGTTCGAAGCCAATCCGCTCATCATCAAGAAGCTCAAAGAGCAGGGTGTGGTGTTGCGTCACGAAACATACGACCACTCGTATCCGCATTGTTGGCGCACGGGAACACCGCTCATCTATCGCGCCGTCAGTTCGTGGTTCGTGAACGTCACCGCGATCAAGGAACGCATGGTGGCGTTGAATCAACAGATCACCTGGGTGCCCGACCATATTCGAGACGGCAGTTTCGGCAAATGGTTGGAAAATGCCCGGGATTGGACGATCAGCCGAAACCGCTTTTGGGGATCGCCCATTCCGGTGTGGCGCAGCGACAATCCGGAATTCCCGCGCATCGATGTGTACGGGAGCATCGCCGAGCTGGAGCGTGACTTCGGCGTGAAGGTGGGGGAGCTCCACCGCCCGGTGGTGGACGACCTCGTTCGCCCGAATCCCGACGACCCGAGTGGCAAGTCGATGATGCGGCGTGTTCCGGAGGTGCTCGACTGCTGGTTCGAAAGCGGCTCGATGCCGTTTGCCCAGGTTCACTATCCGTTCGAGAACCGCGAATGGTTCGAGAACCATTACCCGGGTGACTTCATCGTGGAATACATCGGTCAAACGCGCGGTTGGTTCTACACGCTGCATGTACTCGCCACCGCGCTCTTTGATCGCCCGGCGTTCAAGAGCTGCGTCAGTCACGGCATCGTGCTCGGTGATGACGGACAGAAGATGTCCAAGAGTTTGCGCAACTATCCCGACCCGATGAAGGTCTTCGACACCTACGGAGCCGACGCCATGCGTTGGTATCTGTTGTCGTCGTCGATCCTTCGCGGGGCGGATTTCTCCGTCACGGAGTCGGGTATTCGTGACACCGTGCGACAACACATCCTGCCGCTCTGGAACTCGTGGTACTTCCTGTCGCTGTATGCGAACGCCGCGCACACGCGCGGCGAATTCGACACATCAAGCAACAATGTGCTCGACCGGTACATCGTGGCGAAGTGTCGCAGTCTCGTCGAGGCAACCACCATCGCATTCGAGCGCAACGATCTGTTCGATGCATGCGCTCAGGTGCGGGATTTCGTCGACGTGCTCACCAATTGGTACATCCGCCGCAGCCGGGATCGATTCTGGGACGGCGATCAGTCGGCAATCAACACACTGCACAGCGTGCTCACCATCGTGTGTCGAGTTGCCGCGCCACTGCTGCCGCTCACCACGGAGGAAATCTTCCGGGGTCTGACCGGCGAGCGCAGTGTGCATCTCACCTCATGGCCCACCACGGACGGGCTCGCTGCAGCCGACGACCTGGTGTCGGCAATGGATCTTGCGCGAGACGTGTGTTCATCGACGCTCTCGTTGCGCAAGACGCACCAATTGCGAGTCCGACAACCGTTGTCCTCGTTGGTGGTGGCAAGCTCGCGCGCGACGGCACTCGCCGACTTCGTCGACGTGATCAAGGACGAAGTCAACGTGCGCACCGTGGTGCTCAGTGCGGACGTCGACGAACATGCCCGGCGTGAATTGGTGGTAACTCCGGCGGCACTCGGTCCGCGCTTGGGGTCGGATACGCAAAAGGTGATTCGAGCCGTCAAGCAAGGCGATTGGACAATCACCGATCACAAGGTGGTCGCTGGGGGAGTCGAATTGCGCGATGGTGAGTATTCGCTCATGTTGGTTGCCACCGGTACCGGTGACCGGGCGAGTACCGCACTCGCCGACGGGTCCGGCATCGTCGTTCTCGATCTTGCGGTGGACGACGACCTGCGTCAGGAAGGTGTCGCCCGTGACGTGATTCGACTCGTGCAGCAGGCGCGTCGCGATGCGGGGCTGCACGTATCCGATCGAATCCGACTCACACTCGGGTTGCCGGAGGACGTTGGTGCTGCCGTGCGAGTCCACGAGCAGATGGTGGCAGCGGAGACCCTGGCTCGGGAGATTCGATTCGTGGCAATGGGAACTGCCGAATCGGCACCCACGACCACGCTGGACGACATGCCACTCCATGTGGGGGTAGAGCGGCTACCCTGACGGGGTCATGAATGCAGCCGCCAGGCGCAAGGCAGCCCAGAAGAAACGCATTGCTGCGAAGAAGAAAGCCGCAGCCAAAAAGGCTGCGATGAAGAAGCAGGCCGCTGCAAAGAAAGCTGCCCTGCAGAAGCAGGCGGCAGCCAAGCGCCGCAAGCTCGAAGAACTCCGTCGCCGCAAGGCCAAGCGGTTGATGGAAGACAAACGACGAAAGGCCAAGAAAGCCATGGAAGAAAAGCGCCGCAAGGCCAAGAAGGCCATGGAGGAAAAGCGTCGCAAGGCCAAGAAAGCCCTTGAGGAGAAGCGCCGAAAGCAGGCCAAGCAGAAAGCCGATGCTGCACGTCGTCAGGCGGCATTGAAGAAGAAAGCCGAAGAGCAGAAGCGCAAGCAAGCACGACTGTTGGCCGAGCGTGAACGAAAGCAGAAGCGCTTGGCTGCCGAACGCGAGCGAAAGCGCATTGCCCGGGAAAAACTCGCAGAACGAAAGCGCATCGCCAAGGAAAAACTGGCCGAGAAGCGACGACGCGATCTCGAGCGTCAAGTGCTCATCGAGGAGCGCAAACGCGAGCAGGCTCGGAAACGGGCAGCAATCGAAGAGGAGCGTCGCGAAAAACAGCGCGAGCGCGACAAGATCACCAAGGCCAAAGAGGCCGAGCGAATGGCGCGAGAAGCCGAGCGCGCACGAATTCGGGCCCTTCGCGACGAAGAGGAAGCGAGAATTCGCGCCCAGCAGGAAAAGGCGATGGCCAAACCGGTCAAGCCGCCAATCACCAAACTGGACCCGGTTGACGGCATCACGCCCACCAAGGAATTCGACATCGCCTTCCTGAAGTCGCAAAAGGAACTGTTGCTCGAGAAGCGAGTGGAGTTGGTCGGCCAGGCCAAGCGCCTCACGCAAGAGGCGCAGGAAATCGTCGCCAACCAGGAGATGGGCGACGTCGACTTCGGTGAGGAAGGTGGCGAAGGTGACACCATGGTGGTGGAGCGTGAGCGCGACCTCATCCTTTCCGATCAGGCACTTGCAGAAGTCGAGGCAATCGATGCCGCGTTGAAGCGAATGGAGATCGGCGAGTACGGGTACTCGTTGTACTCGGGATTGCCGATTCCAAGGGAACGTCTTGAAGTGTTGCCGTGGGCCACCGAGCTCGTCACTGAACGTGCTGGCGGTCTGGGCAGTAGATGAGCCGCGAGGCAACGCGACGACTCTGGATCCTCATCGCGAGCATTGTCGTCGCGGATCAGCTCACCAAGCACTGGGCACTGAATCGTCTGTCGGGCGATCGCACGATCGACCTCGTGGGGTCACTGCGTTTCAATTTGGCGTTCAACAAAGGTATGGCGTTTTCGCAAGCGACCGGCGCCGGGCCGATCATCGGGGCGCTTGGATTCGTCATTGTGATCGTGATGGTGCTGTGGTTGCGTCGATCCGCAACCGGCGCGGCGGCAGTTGCCGCAGGGATGATCGTGGGCGGTGCAATTGGCAACCTGATCGACCGACTCTTTCGCGGTGATGCGTGGCTCCGTGGGGCCGTGGTGGACTTCATCGACCTGCAGTGGTTCCCGATCTTCAATATCGCCGATTCGGCGATCTCTCTCGGCGCGATGCTGATGATCGTGGCATCGTTCCGCAAGTCGTCGGTCACGGACTCATGAGCGACGATACATCCGGCTTGGCCACGGATGATACGTCCGGCATTGCCCGACGCATCACTGAAACCATTCCGGCTTCACTCGCTGGCGTACGAATCGATCGAGTGGTGTCGCTCATCGCCGACATCAGCCGCAACTCTGCTTCTGCGCTCATCGACACTGGTGGAGTGTCGGTTGATGGTGTCGTCGTTACCGCCGGGAAAGAAAAGATGACGGAAGGCCAAGTCATCGTCATCGACGTGACGCAGGCAAAGGGTCCCGAGTTTCCTCTTGCGGACACCAGCAAGTCGGTTGATGTGGTGTACGCCGACGAAGACGTCATCGTGGTGAACAAGGAAGCGGGCGTCGTCGTGCATCCAGGTGCGGGCAATCAGTCCGGCACGATGGTGAATTTCCTGCTGGCGAGCCACCCGGATATCGCGGGCGTGGGCGATCCGATGCGGCCCGGCTTGGTGCATCGACTCGACGCGGGCACCACGGGATTGATCGTCGTAGCCAGAACCTCGCAGGCATACGAATCCTTGGTCGAACAGCTTTCTTCGCGAAGCGTCACACGTGTGTACTCCGTGCTGGTCTGGGGAGTTCCCGTCTCGCTCAATGGCGTCATTGACGCGCCAATCGGTCGCGACCAGCGCGATCCCACGCGCATGGCCGTGGTGGTGGATGGCCGCGCATCGCGTACGCACTACGCCGTTGAACGATCGTTTCACGAACCCAAAGATGCAGCCCTCGTGGAGTGTCGACTGGAGACGGGCAGGACCCATCAAATCCGTGTTCATCTCGCATCAATCGGACATCCAGTGGTGGGTGATGCAACCTATGGTGGCGTTCGTGCCGGCTTGCGCGCCGGTCGGCCCATGTTGCACGCCAGAGAATTGGCCTTCGATCATCCACGCACGGGCGAGCGACACACGTTCACGGCACCAATGCCGCAGGATTTTTCGGCACTGCTGGCCCTGTTGTCGTAGTTCGGCGGTACTACCCGGTGCCGCGGGACGTCAGCGGCGTCGAGTCGACGAGGTGCGAGAGTCCTCGTCGGGCCATGGCGATTCACCGCGAGCAGCCGCGAGAACTCCGCCAAGGGTGAACTTGGCCAAGTGGTCGCGCATGTGTTCGCCCACGGAATGCCAGATTGCGAGTAGCACGCATTGTCCCTCGTGATCACAGGCGCCATCGCGGTGTGGCTCGCCGAAATCACCGAGTGAGATGGGTCCGTCCACGGCCGAGAGCACTTCCGACAGCAAGATCTTGTCCGGATGACGCGCCAGGGTGTAGCCACCCCCGACGCCTCGCTTGGAATTGACCAATCCCGCACCCTTGAGCGCCAGCAGAATCTGCTCCAGGTACGGCTGCGGAAGGGCCGTGCGTGTGGCAATGTCGCGAACGGAAATTGGTCCTGGCTCGTCGGAGTGGAGCGCAAGCGACAGCATTGCGCGACACGCATAGTCGCCCCGCGTTGACACCCGCACGCTTCCATCGTAAACGCAGGGCACGGGAGTGCGGCGCCCGCTTCGTTGACGCACGTATCGGTGAAGCCGCTTGACTAGGAGGGGAGATGTCTGGCGCAGAGTGCACACCGCACGCCCTTCGCGCTCCTCGCATCATCGACGCCGAGCCTCGCCGCCCGGACTACGAGGGCGCCTGCATCACCAACATCGTGCCTGCACTACTGGGCCCCGGTGGCACCGATGCGTTGCCTCAGTTCTTTCCGGAGGTGGCGCGCGGTGCACGCCAAGTGGTGCTCCTGGTGGTGGATGGTCTCGGATGGCATCAGTTGCAGGACCGCATCGTCGGTGCGCCTGGATGCACCGCCACCTTGGCGACGATGCAAGGGGCGCCGATGACCACCATCGCCCCCACGACGACGGTGACGGCTCTCACCTCCATCGCGACCGGCGCGGCTCCGGGTGAGCACGGACTCGTCGGGTACCGGATCGACTTCGCCGGGCGCGTGGTGCAGATGTTGCGCTGGGCGGATGATCGTGGTGACGTTCGCCGTCGCCTCATGCCGCGTGATGTGCAGCCGTGCCCACCGTTCCTGGGTTCGTCCGTTCCCGTCCTGTCGAAGGCCGAATTCGATGGAACTGCGTTCACTGAGTCGCACTTGCGTGATCAACGCATGTACAGCTGGCGCGCGGCGTCCAGCATGGTGGTGGATGTGCGCGACTTGTTGGCGCGCGGTGAGAAGTTCGTGTACTGCTACTACGACGGCATCGACAAGATTGCACACGAGCGCGGTTTCGGTGAACACTACGACGCCGAACTTCGCACCGTCGATCGCATGATCGCCGATCTTGCGTCCGTGCTTCCACCCGAAGCAGTGCTGCTCGTCACCGCCGATCATGGTCAGGTCATGGTGGGTGAACACACGATGCCGCTGTCTCCGGACGTGACGCGTCATCTCTCGCACCAGTCCGGCGAAGGCCGGTTCCGTTGGCTGCACGTCAACAACGGGCGGGTGGACGATGTGGTGTCGGCAGCAAAGCAGCACCACGGCGACGTTGCGTGGGTGATGACGCGCGACGAAATGATCGAACAGGGGTACTTTGGTCGACGTGTCAACGACGTGGTTCGACGTCGCTTTGGCGACGTTGCAGTGATGGCCAAATACGAGGTCAGCTTCGATGATCCGGCCGACAAGACCTACTTTCAGCTGCAATGTCGACATGGCTCGCTCACCTCGGCAGAGGTAGATGTGCCATTGTTGGCGCTCGGCGCACGCTGATAGAACTAACGCATCATGAGCGAGACCACCCCCGAACGCGGCGAATTGTTGGACGGCGTGACTGAGCTGAGTGCCGATGGCGAAGCCAGCATCAACGGCGACGAAACCGTGCAGGAGCCGGCCAAGGTCATGCGAATCGGATCCATGATCAAGGGGCTGCTCGAAGAAGTGCGCCAGATGCAGTTGGATCTGCCGAGTCGTGAGCGACTCGCGGAGATTTATGAGCGCTCGATCGTGGAGATTGCAGAAGCCATCTCGCCCGACCTTCGCGAGGAATTGCAGACGTTGGCGCTTCCATTCAAGGAAGGTGACGTTCCCAGCGATGCAGAACTTCGTGTCGCCAAGGCGCAACTCGTTGGATGGCTCGAAGGTCTCTTTCACGGCATTCAAGCGACGCTGTTCGCCCAGCAGTTGGCAGCTCGCCAGCAACTCGAGCAGATGCGTCAACTCCCCGCGTCGGGTACCGCGGTGCCCGAGCGACCCGGCACGTACATTTAGCCGCTTTTCGCCGAATTTCGCCCGTCGCTCGTTGCGTGGGAGGCCGCTGGTACTCTCGGCTTTCCTGCGATGGCCTCTTCGTTCACTCACCTGCATGTTCACACCGAGTTCTCGATGCTCGACGGGGCCGCACGCGTCGATGAGTTGATCGAACGTGCCGTCGGTGACGGACAGCCGGCGATCGGCATCACCGACCACGGCAACATGTACGGAGTCCTGGAGTTTTACCAGGCGTGTCGCAGCGCCGGAATCAATCCGATCATCGGCACCGAGGCGTACATGGCGTACGAGTCGCGTTTCGAGCGCCCACAGCGTCGCGGGCAAATCGATGACTCGGGCGGCGACACCGAAGCGGGTCGAAAGTTGTACTACCACCTCACCTTGCTGTGCGAGAACAACACGGGGTACAGAAACCTCATCAAGCTGTCGAGCCAGGCGTTCTTGGAGGGCTACTACTACCAGCCCCGGATGGACTGGGAACTCCTCGATCGACACCATGAGGGCATCATCGCCACCACCGGCTGCCTGGGCGGTCACGTGCTGCAGGCCCTCATGCGCAACGACTACGACGAAGCCAAGCGCACCGCAGCTCGCTTGCAGGAGATCTTCGGGCGCGACAACTTGTTCGTGGAACTACAGGACCACGGCATTGCCGATCAGCGCCGAACCATGACCGATCTCATCAGGATCGCCCGTGAGATTGACGCGCCACTGCTCGCAACCAACGACTCCCACTACGTGCATCGGCACGACGCACAGGCCCACGACGCGTTGTTGTGCGTGCAGACCGGATGCACGATCGCCGACCCGAAGCGATTCAAGTTCGAAGGAGAGGAGCATTACCTCAAGACCGCCGCAGAGATGCGACAGTTGTTCCGCGATACACCGGATGCCTGTGACAACACCCTCTGGATTGCTGAACGCGCCAACACCAAGATCGAGTTCGGCAAGTACGTGCTGCCCGACTTTCCGATCCCCGCGGGTTTTGCCGACGATCGCTCGTACCTCGAGCACCTCGCACGTCAAGGTGCCACCGAGCGTTGGGGTACCGAGGTCCCCAAGGCCGTGGTGGAGCGACTTGCCTATGAGTTGAAGGTCATCTGCGACATGGGGTTTGCGTCGTACTTCCTCATCGTGTGGGATCTGATTCGTCACGCACGGGAACAAGGCATTCGTGTGGGTCCAGGACGTGGTTCGGCGGCGGGCTGTGCGGTGGCGTACGCGTTGCGAATCACCGATCTCGATCCCGTGAAGTACGACCTGCTGTTCGAGCGTTTCTTGAATCCTGATCGTGTGTCGATGCCCGATATCGACATGGACTTTGACTCTCGCTATCGCGACGAGATGATCCGCTACGCGGCAGAAAAATACGGTCGTGACCGCGTTGCACAAATCATCACGTTCGGCACCATCAAGGCGCGCAATGCCGTCCGCGATGCTGCGCGCGTACTCGGCCACCCGTATGCCACCGGTGATCGCATCGCCAAACTGATGCCACCTGTCGTCATGGGTCGCGATACGCCTCTGCGTTACTGCTTCGAGCAGAACGAAAAGCACATGGACGGCTTCCGTGCTGCTGCCGACCTGCGGGCTCTGTGTGACACGGATGCCGAAGTAAAACGCGTGGTGGATGTGGCTCGCGGGCTGGAGGGCTTGAAGCGCTCCGTCGGAATCCATGCTGCGGCGGTGGTGATCACCAAGGAACCACTCACGGAGTACCTGCCCATCCAGCGCAAGCCCGAGGCCGGTCGCAAGCCGGAAGATTCCCCGGTGGTGACTCAATACGAAATGCACGGAGTGGAATCCCTCGGATTGCTGAAAATGGACATCCTCGGATTGCGAAATCTCGACGTCATCACCGATGCCGAGCTGTTGATTCGAAAGAAGCAGCCCGACTTTTCCATCAACGACATTCCGCTCGATGATCCGAAGACCTATCAACTATTGGCTTCCGCGAACACCATCGGCGTGTTCCAGTTGGAGTCCACGCCGATGCGGGCACTCCTTCGGTCGCTTCTACCTCGCCGGTTCGAGGACATCGCTGCCGTGTTGGCGTTGTACCGCCCGGGCCCCATGGCGGAGAACATGCACAACGACTACGCCGACTTCAAGAACGACCGCAAACCTTCGCGGTTCTTTCATGACGATGCCACCGAGGTGTTGGGGGATACCTACGGGCTGATGATCTACCAGGAAAGCATCATGCGTGTCGCGCAGAAGTTCGCAGGTTATTCGCTCTCCGAAGCCGACTCTTTGCGCAAGGCGTGCGCCAAGAAGGATCCCGTCGCCATGGCCGAGCAACGTCCCAAGTTCGTCGGCGGATGTGCGCAGCGTGGATACGGCGAGTCACTCGGGCGTGAACTGTTCGGCATCATCGAAAAATTCGCCGACTACGCATTCACCAAGAGTCACGCCTTCGGCTACGGGCTGATCACGTACCAGACTGCATGGTTGAAGGCGCATCATCCGGTGGAGTACTTCGCGTGTCTCCTCACCTCGGTGAAGGGCAACAACGATCGCGCAGCCCTGTACTTGTCGGATGCGGGCAACAATCAGGTGACGGTGCGAACTCCCGACATCAACGAGTCGGGAGTCGACTTTGCGCCGATCGAAGGTCAGATGGCAGTGAGTTTTGGTCTGTCCGGAATTCGAAACGTGGGCGAGGGTGTCGCAACACTCATCGTCGAGACCCGCGAAAGCACCGGCAAGTTCGAGTCGTTCTACGACGTGTTGGATCGAGTTCCAGAACAAGCGTTGAACAAGCGCACCTTGGAGTCGCTGATCAAGGCCGGAGCGTTCGACTCGCTCGGTCACCCACGCCGCGGCCTTCTGTTGGTCTTCGAGTCGCTCGTCGAGCAGGCACTCACGCGACGTCGCGAACGCGACCAGGGCGTGATGAGTTTGTTCGGGGATGTCGAGTCGCAAACCGACGGTTACTCCGAGCGTTCGGAGATTCCCAATCTGGTGTTCGACAAGTCGGAACAGCTGCGGCTGGAGAAGGAGATGCTCGGTTTCTACGTGAGCGACCATCCGTTGCGCGGTTTGGAAACCGTGATGGGTCGACGCGTCACCTGTCCGATCGTCGAGGTGCCGGATCGCACGGAGGACAATCTCGTCCTGGGTGGTGTCATCGTCGGTGTCGACCGCAAGTTCACCCGCAAAGGCGAGCAGATGGCCACTTTCACGCTCGAAGATTTGGCCGGCTCGATCGAGGTCACCGTCTTTCCGAGGTTGTTTGCGACACAGGGCCACTTGGCAGTCGATGATCAGATCGTGATCATTCGCGGACGACTCGACCGCCGCGACGACGGTCGCACTTCGTTGATGGCCTCCGATATCAGCGTGGTCGATGTACCCAAGAACGGTATCGAGTCGCTGCACATCGACTTTGCGCGTCGTGCGGTGACGCCGGACGAAATCTCCGACGTGCGTAGCCTGTTGGAGTCGCATCCCGGTGATTCGCCGGTGTTTCTCACGTTCGGCACCAAGGTGGTGGCACTGGGCCCCGAGTACTCGGTCGATATAGGAAAAGTCATCGGTTTATTGCGTGCCAAGTTTGGTGAAGCGGTCACCATTCAGTAGTCGTTGTCGGATGACGAGCAGCGGACTTTGCTGCCCATTGCCTGTCGGATTTCGGTTTTTTGCTGGCAGACTAGATGCGTGAAAATCGCTACTCGCGACGCGAGCGCGTTGACTGACGCCGACCTGGACGAATTCGCCGCAATGGGTGGCGCCTTCGGCATCGGCGCGGTATCGAAAGCCAAGGACGCCTGGGTGCTGGCCACGACCGCGTACGACGGGAAGACCCTGGCAGGTTTCATGTTCCTCACACTCGAGCGATTGGGTGGTACACCCTGCGTGGTCATGGGGTTGTTGAGTGTCAAGCGCACCGCCAAGCGCGATGCAGCGATGAAGGGCCTCATGACCGAGGCCTACCACCGTGCGCTGATGGCGTTCCCCGACGAGGACGTCGTCATCGGCGCGCGCTTCGTCACACCAGCCGGGCTCGAGGCGTTTGCGGCAGTTACCAGCATGATTCCGCGTCCCAAATACAACGCCGTCGGCGAAGAACGCGCGTGGGGACGACGCTTGGCTCGCCGTTATGCCATCGAGCCGCAGTACGACCCGGCTTCTTTCATTGCCAAGACGAATGCGCAATCCGGTTTCATCGACTACGAGCCGGTGAAGAAGCCCAAGATTGCCCCGGAGATCGCGGCATTCTTCAAGGGTGTGAACGTCGCCAAGGGTGGCGTGCTCATCGTCCATGGTTGGACCATGGCGGAGTCGCTGGCCAAACTCGGCAAGAAGCGCTGATTCGGCGTCGCCGTGAGCGATGTCGCACCGTCAGCCGTGAACGAATCCGCGCCGTCGCCGTTCGAGCGATTGGTGACGAGCCGACGCATGGTGCGGGCATTCCAGCGGGATTCCGTCGATCGCGAACTGCTCGCTCGTCTCGTGAATACCGCGACTCATTCGCCGTCGGCAGGAAAGACACAAGGGTGGAGTCTGGTCGTCCTCGAGGGTGCGCAGACCGAAACCTTCTGGTCGGCAACCATGACCGAAGAAACCCGTTCGTCGTTTCGATGGCAGCATCTGTTCGCCGCACCCGTCATTGCATTGTCCTTTGTCGACCCCCAGGCATACCTCGAGCGCTATTCGGAGGGTGACAAATCGCGATCAACACTGGGTGAGTCTCTCGATGCGTGGCCGACTCCGTACTGGACGGTCGACGCATCGTTTGCGACGATGACACTGCTGTTGGCGGCGCACGACGCAGGATTGGGCGCGTTGTTCTTCGGTGTGTTTCGGGGTGAGGCGGAATTACGGGCCGCATTGGGTGTTCCGGAACGTCTGCAGCTCATCGGTGCGATAGCAATGGGGTACGAACGCAAACCGTCCCCAGTCGAACTCGAAGATCCGGCGTTTGGTGCGGGATTGAGCGCGAATCGCGCACGCGCCAAAGCCGACATCGTCATGCACTTCAACGGCTGGTGACCCGCCGGCTTCAACGGCAGGTGCAACGGTCAATGCACTGCCGCCGAGTGCGCCTCAGCTCCCTGAGAGTGCGCCACGAAGAGCCGCCACCAACTCGTCACGATGTGCGGCGGGTGCTTGGCACGCGTATTGACGACACACGTAAGCCAGACCGTCACGGCGATCGGCAAACAGCGGGGACGGGAACGATTCGCCCCATGCCAACACCACCGTGGGCAACCATTGCCCATGGATGAGTTGCACCAACTCGCCGCGCTTGCCGGTGATCACCACCTCGGTGGGGCCAACGTGGCGCAGGTGCAGGGCGCACAGCAGATGGGGGAACGCGGTTGGGGCACTTTCCACGATGCGGGCAAGCAACTTGAAGATGGCATCGGCATGTTCGCGGTAACGCTCGTCTCCGGTGAGTGCTGCGAGTCGCTGGAGTGCGAGGGCGGCAACGGAGTTGGCCGAGGGAGTTGCGTTGTCGATGAGATCCTTCTGGCGTACGATCAGCCGCTCGCCATCATCGGGCGTGGTGAACACGCCGCCCTCGCCGACATCCCAGTGGTGGGTGAGCAATTGATCGGCGGCCTCGCGCGCCAGGGAGATCCAGCGGGCCATTCCCGACAATTCGTAGAGACGGGTGAACGCATCGACGAGATTGGCGAGGTCGGCTGCCATGGCCAGGTGCTTCGGGGTTGCGTCACGATGCCATGTGCGCAGCCATCGTCCGTCGCCGCGTCGCATGGTGGTGGACAGGAAGTTGCCGGCACGTTGCGCTGCGGCTGCCCACTCGTCGTTGGCGAAAGCACTTGCCGCTTCGGCGAGGGACGACACCATGAGTGCATTCCATTCGGTGATGACCTTGTCGTCACGCAACGGGCGATGCCGGGTATTGCGGGCGGCCAGGAGCAGTAGACGAATCGTCTCCACGTCCTCGTCGCGCGAAAGCCGTCCGCGCTGCGAGATGCGACAGGGAATGGACTTGCCCTCGAAGTTGCCTGCGTCGGAGATGTCGTACCACTCCAACGCAAGGTCGATGAGATGTGCGGGCACGATTCGTCGAACTTGCTCGGGGGTGAACACATAGAAGTGTCCCTCGTGCGAGTGTCCGGATTCGTCGAGCGAATCGGCATCTTCGGCGCTGTAGAACGCACCCTCGGGCGAGCTCAGGTCACGCAACACGTAGCCGATGGTCTCTTCCACCACTTGTCGCCATCGAGGTTCACGCATCACCAACGAAGCGTGCAGGTACGGCCGAACGAGCAGCGCCTGGTCGTACAGCATCTTTTCGAAGTGCGGGACCAGCCACTTTTCGTCGACGCTGTAACGGGCAAATCCACCGCCGAGGTGGTCGTACATGCCGCCCGAGGCCATGGCGTCGAGGGACGTGGTGATCATGGTTCGCGTTCTCGGGGATTCGTCGTTGAGGTACGAGCGCAGCAGGAGTTCGAGTGCCATGGTGGACGGGAACTTCGGTGCCGAGCCGAATCCGCCCCAAGTGTCGTCGAAGGTGCCGTCAAGTTGGGCGACGGCTGCTGCAAACACATCGATGGTCGGCAAATGCGGATTGGCGGAGATCTGGGACGTGCGTCCGATGTTTTCCACCAACGCGGCCACATTGTTGTCGATGTCGTCGCGCCGATTGCGCCACGCGTCGTCGATTGCCGTCATCAGCTGCAGGAACGTCGGCTTCGGGTAGTACGTGCCGCCGAAGAATGGCTGGGCATCCGGCGTGAGGAACACCGTCATTGGCCAGCCACCGCGTCCCGTCATGGCCTGTACTGCATCCATGTACACGCTGTCGACGTCGGGCCGTTCCTCGCGGTCGACCTTCACGTTCACGAAGAGTCGGTTCATGACCGCGGCAACGTCGTGGTCTTCGAACGACTCGTGGGCCATCACATGACACCAGTGGCAGGCGGAGTATCCGACGGACAGGAGAACCGGAACGTCACGGCGCTTTGCTTCGGCGAATGCTTCGTCGCACCACGGCCACCAGGCCACCGGATTGTCGCGATGTTGACGAAGGTACGGCGAGGACTCGTTCGCGAGTCGGTTCCCGCTCGTGGGTGTCTCCACTTCGCTAGGCGCCGACGGCGTGGTATCCGCCATCGACGTGCACGATCTCACCCGTGGTGGCAGGAAACCAATCGGACAACAATGCGCAACACGCGCGCGCGACGGCAGAGGAGTCGTGGATGTCCCAGCCGAGTGGAGCTCGTTGGCTCCAGATGTCCTCGAACTGGGCAAATGAAGGAATCGACTTCGCCGCCATGGTGCGGATCGGTCCGGCCGCCACCAAGTTGCAGCGAATCCCTCGCGGACCAAGTTCGCGTGCCAGATACCGGCTCGTTGACTCGAGCGCCGACTTGGCCACACCCATCCAGTTGTATGCCGGCCATGCGACGGTGTTGTCGAAGTCCAACCCGACGATGCTGCCACCGTTGTTCATGAGCGGAATGAATGCATCGGCAAGAGTCTTCAGGGAGAACGCCGAGACCTGAACGGCAACGGACACGTCGTCCCATGTGGCGGCCATGAGATCGTCGCCCAGGCACGCTGCAGGTGCAAAACCGATGGAGTGCAACACCCCGTCTACGCCACCAAGATGTTGCTCGGCTGCGGCACGCACACTGGCGACATGGTCGGGATTGGTCGCGTCGAACTCGGCGACCGGGGCGGCATTCGGGAGCTTTCGGGCGGTGCGTTCCGTGATGGACAGTCCGCGCCCCGCGCCCGTGAGCATCACACTGGCGCCCTGTTCTTGCGCCAGTTTGGCGACGCCGAACGCCAACGACGCGTCGGTGAGCACTCCGGTAATGACCAACCGTTTACCAGCAAGAATCGCCACGTCGCTACGGTAGTGGACATGACTACTGCGCTTCCGAGCATCGGCTACCTCGGCGGCACCGGGCCCGCAGGTTCGGCCCTTGCCGTGCGTCTTGCCTCGGTGGGGTATCCGGGGTTCATCGGATCGCGAACCGCCGAGCGTGGTCGCGAAGTAGTGGAGTCCTTGCAGTCGAAATGGGCGGATCGAAACCTGCAACTCACCGGTGGCGACAATGCGCAGGCCGCACGAAGCGACATCATCGTGCTCGCCACTCCATGGGACTCTGCTGCAACCACCGTCACCGAACTTTCCGCCGCCCTCGAGGGCAAGATCGTCATCACCATGGCGAATGCGTTGGTGCGAGTGGGGAAAGAGTTTCAACCACTCATCCCGCCACGGGGCAGTATTGCGGCGCACGTTCAGGCGGCGATTCCCAAGTCCAAGGTCGTTGCGGCATTCCAGCATCTTCCGGCCACCGAGTTGGGCGCCCTCGATCACGAAGTCGACAGCGACGTATTGATTTGTTCCGACGATCCGCAGGCCACGTCGACGGTGAGTGAGATGGTGTTGCGCATTTCTGGCTGTCGACCGCTGAACGCAGGTCTCTTGTCGAATGCGCTGGCCATCGAAGCACTCACTGCGGTGTTGTTGCAGTTGAACGTTCGGTACAAGACGCGTGTCGCTCCACGCTTCACGGGGATCAAATAGCCGAGCGCGTGCGCCTCTACGACACGGCCCGACGCGACATCGTCGACTTCGCACCTGGCAACGAGGTAAAGATGTACGTCTGCGGTGTGACGCCGTACGACGCCACACATCTCGGACACGCCTTCACCTTCATCACCTACGACGTCCTCATACGTCGATTGCTCGACACTGGTCGCACGGTGAAGTGCGTGCGGAACGTCACCGACGTGGACGACCCGTTGTTCGCCAAGGCCCGCGAACTCGACATGCACTATCTCGACTTGGCTGCTCGCGAGGAGCAGCGTCTCGAGGACGATCTGCGAGCGCTCAATTTCGTGCCGATGCACGCAACGCCCCGTGCATCATCGGCAATCCCGGAAATTCGCGGCTTCATCGGCAAGGTGCTCGATCGCGGTTATGCCTATCTGGCCGGTGGTTCGGTGTATTTCGACGTGGCTCGATTCTCCGAATTCGGTTCGATCTCGGGATACGAAGAGTCCCACATGCTGCAGTTGGCACGGGAGCGGGGCGGCAACGTCGACGACCCGAACAAGCGGCACCCACTCGACTTCGTGCTCTGGCAGCCATCGGCCCATGATGAGCCGGCATGGGACACCATCTGGGGTTCTGGACGTCCGGGTTGGCACATCGAATGCAGCGCACTCGCCCTCCGTGAGCTGGGCACCACCATCGACCTGCACGGGGGCGGGACTGATCTCATCTATCCCCACCACGAATGCGAGCGAGCCCAGTCGGAAGCCGCCACCGGCGTACCGTTCGTCAAGCACTGGATGCACGTGGCCATGGTGTGGATGGACGGCCACAAAATGTCCAAGAGCCGCGGCAACCTCGTGTTCGTCGATGCTCTCCGAAAGCAGTACGACCCCCGTGCCATTCGTCTCGGGCTGCTGGTGAACCATTACCGCCACGAATGGGAGTGGGACAAAGGTCTCATCGATCGAGCCACCGCTCGGCTTGGCAAGTGGATGGCGGTCGGGGTTGACTCAAAGAGAGCGATTACGGCATCGGCAACCAAGGAGGGCGAGGACATGCTCGGCACCGTTCGTCGTCACCTCGACAACGACCTCGATGCTCCTTCGGCCATCGCGACAATCGACGATGCGGCGAATGCCGGAGTCGATGTACGCCCAGCGGCTGCGCTTCTGGGTGTGACGTGGTGAGTGCACCACGCCAGTTTCCTGATTGGGTGTTCAACGGCGCCACGCAGTTTCAGTCGCGCTTGCGAACGGTGGTGCAACCACTTGCAAAGCGGGCGTGGCGTTTCGAGGTGGAGGGATTCGACCGGTTGCCCTCGTCGGGTGCGGCCATTTTGTGTCCGAACCACATCAGCTTCCTCGACTCCGCACTCCTCATGGTGTTGTCACCACGCAACATTTCCTTCATCGGCAAGAGCGAATACATGGATTCGTGGAAGACGCGCTGGTTCTTCCCGAAAGTGGGCATGATTCCCGTCGACCGCAGTGGCGGCGAGAAATCACACGCGGCACTCGATGCTGCCGAGCGAGTCCTGCGTCGCGGCGAGCTGTTCGGCATCTATCCGGAGGGAACGCGCAGTCGGGACGGCATGTTGTACAAGGGACACACCGGCGCTGCCCGACTCGCGCTCAAAGTCGGCTGTCCGATTTTTCCGGTGGGCATCATCGGCACGCGCGAGATCCAACCACCCGATTCGCCGATCCCTCGCTTGGGTGGAAGCGTGAAGATTTCCGTGGGTCGACCCATCGACATGTCGCACTACACCGCGCGTGCGAACGACCCGATGCTGCTGCGTGAAATCACCGATGAACTCATGTTCGAGATTCGCGAACTCACGGGCCAGGAGTATCGCAACACCTACGCCACCAAGAAGCGCACCGAGACCCTCGTGGAAGCCACGGCGGAGATTCCGCGCTTTGCCGTCGATGGAACAACCGAGGCAGCAAAGTTGGCCAGCGTAGAATAATCGTCGCATGTCCGACGCAGCGCTGATCGACGTTCGACTGCCGGACGGATCGACGAGACAGCTGCCGAGTGGCTCGAGCGCAGCAGACCTCGCCGCAGCAATCGGCTCACGTCTGGCAAAGGCCGCAGTCGCGGCAGTGGTCAACCATCGCGAGACGGACTTGCTGGCAGCGTTGCAGTCCGGTGACGAGGTGTCGATCATCACCGCCGACTCCGACGCCGGTCGCCACGTGCTGCGGCACTCCACGGCCCACGTGTTGGCCCAAGCCGTGCTGCAATTGTTCCCCGGAGCGAAATTCACCGTCGGCCCGGCGATCGAGGACGGTTTTTACTACGACTTCGAACTGCCCAACGGTCGCACCTTTACCGAGGATGATCTGGTGGCGATCAGCGCCAGAATGAGCGAAATCGTCGAGGCCAATCAGCCGTTCGTTCGGTCCGAGATGCCGCCCCGCGATGCACTCGCACTCTTCGCCGACCAGCCGTACAAGTGCGAAATCATCCAACGTGTCACCTCGGGCAATGCCGACGCCGATGATGCGGGCGAGGTGTCGGGAGGCGACACCGTGAGTGTGTACAGAAACAGCGACACCTTCGTCGACTTGTGCCGTGGGCCCCACGTGCCAAGTACGGGGAAACTGCCGCACTTTGCATTGATGAAAGTTGCGGGTGCCCATTGGCGCAGCAACGAGAAAGGTCCGACGTTGCAGCGCATCTACGGCACGGCGTGGGAGTCGAAGGCGGCGTTGCAGGAGCATCTCGTCCGGTTGGAAGAAGCAGAGAAGCGCGACCACCGTCGCTTGGCAGTGGAGATGGATTTGCTGTCGTTTCCCTCGGAGTTGGGTGGGGGGCTGGCGGTGTGGCATCCGAAGGGGGCCATCGTTCGCAAGTTGATGGAGGACTACAGCCGCGAGCGACACCAAAACGGTGGATATCAGTTCGTGTACACCCCGCACCTGGCCAACTCCCACTTGTTCGAGACGTCCGGACACCTGGACTTCTACAAAGACGGCATGTACCCACCAATGGAGATGGACAACGGTACGTATTACCCCAAGCCGATGAACTGTCCGATGCACTGTCTGATTTATCGCGACCGTCAGCGCAGCTATCGCGAACTGCCGCTGCGTCTGTTCGAATTGGGCACGGTCTACCGTTACGAGCGCGCCGGAACCCTGCACGGCTTGTTGCGAATTCGTGGTTTCACGCAGGACGACAGCCACATCTTCTGCACGCAAGAGCAACTGTCCGACGAAATCGGATCACTCCTGGGTTTCGTGCTCTCGGTGCTGCGCCGATTCGGCTTCGACGACTTCACGTACAAGCTCTCCACGCGCAACATGGAGAAGTCGATCGGCACCGACGACATGTGGGACAAGGCAACCACTGCGTTGCGCTCCGCACTCGAACGGCTCGGGGTGCAGTACTCCATTGGCGAGGGTGACGCAGCGTTCTACGGACCGAAGATCGACATCGATGTTCGCGATGCCATCGGCCGCAAGTGGCAACTCTCCACGATTCAGGCCGACTTTCAGTTGCCCGAGCGATTCGGCTTGGAGTACGTCGGCGCCGACAACCAACGCCATCGTCCCATCATGTTGCACCGTGCGCTCTTTGGATCCGTCGAGCGGTTCTTCGGGGTGTTGCTCGAGCACTACGGCGGTTCGTTCCCCACATGGCTGGCGCCGGTGCAGGTCCGCATCCTGCCCGTGACGAGCGCACACGAGTCCCACGTAGCTTCGCTGGTGGCACAACTCGCCAAGGACGGCTTCAGGGTCGACACGGCAGTTGCCGATGAACAACTCGGCAAGCGAATTCGTGCCGCGAAGATGGAGCGAATTCCCTACGTGCTCGTGGTCGGTGACGACGATGTTGCGGCCAACACGGTTGGCGTGAATCCGCGCGGGGGCGAAGTGCAGCGAGACACGCCGTTTGCCACCTTCGTGGAACGTCTTCGAGCCGATGTGCACGAAGGTTCCGGGCGATAGCACGGGTCATGCTCGAACGTTTGTGGGCCGGCTGGAGGTCGGAGTACGTGTCGGGCTTCGGACCGGAGGGCGGCAACGTGCCGGGTGATTCGGAGTCGGTCTTCGTACGAATCTTGAACAGCGGACTTCCCGACGTCGAGACGCACATCTTGCATCGCGGTCCGTTGTGCTTCGTCATCCTGAACGCATATCCGTACACGAACGGACACTGTTTGGTGCTGCCGTACCGACAAGTGGCGAATCTCGAGGATCTCACCGACGCGGAACGAAGCGAATTGTGGTCCACGGTTCGGGACGCCACCGTTGCGCTCAAGTCGGCCTACGCGCCTTCGGGTTTGAACGTCGGCCTCAACCTCGGAACACCTGCCGGTGGGAGCGTGTCGCAGCATCTGCACGTACATCTGGTGCCGCGATGGGTGGGGGACACCAACTTCACGGTGACGATTGCCAATACCAAGGTGTTGTCCGAAACGCTCGCCAGCACGGCCGACCGCTTGCGAGCAGCCTGGCCGAAAGGAAGATGATGAGCGAAGATTCCAAGAATCCAAACGAGATCCGCGACACGTTGCCCGACGACCTCGATATCACGGGATTCGTCGGGCCGTATCAGTTTCCGGACAACAGTCGGCGACGAATCCCGGCGGTGATGTACCTGGTGATTGCCGGTCTGTGCGGAGTTGCATGGCTCGCGACTCGCGGGAGCGACAGCGCATTGGTGAATGACGGGTTCCTGTATGCAGCGGCGTTGTTGGCGGTGTTTGCCGTCTACGGTTTGTCGGCATCCTGGCGAATGAAGGTCGACGAGAGAGACGCACTGGTTCGTGCGACGCAGGCAGTCGGATTCGCAGTGGGTCATGCGTCGGCTCAACAGGTGTGGCGTGGCGTACGTAGCCGTCCAACGTGGCGAGTGTTTTGCTACAGCAGCGAAGAGCCGCCATTGCAACGCGGACTCGTTCTCGTCGACGCCGTCGACGGTCGCATCGTGGAACGTCTCGTCGAAGACAATCCGGATCGCAACAAGTAGGGTTGAGACGTGTTCGACGGCAGATTTCGCGTCCACGTCGACAAGTACGTGCGTCCAGTCGGCGTCACGTTGACCCGCACGAAGATCACCCCCGATCATCTCACTGTGGTGGGGCTGCTCATATCAATTGCCGCAGCAGTCGCGATTGGAGCCGGGTACCTGCGTGTGGGATTGCTGCTGGTCATTGCTGCAGCGTTGCCAGACATGCTCGATGGCGCCTTGGCAAAGGCATCCAATGTTTCCAGCCAACGAGGCGCGTTCTTCGATTCCACCATCGACAGAATCGCGGACTCCTTCATGTTGGGTGGCGTTGCGTGGTACCTGGGTTCCACCCGTGGTGGGACCGCGGCGGTCTTGCCCTTCGCCGTGATGGCGGTGTCGTCGCTCATTTCGTACCAACGCGCCAAGGCAGAGTCGCTCGGATTGCAAGCCAAGGGCGGTCTCATGGAGAGAGCGGAACGAATCGTCGTTCTCTGCGTGGGCTTGCTGTTCGACTCGGGCTTGTACTGGGTGATGTGGGCCATGTTGGTGCTGGTGTCGATCACCGCAGTGCAACGATTCATCAAGATTTGGCGACAGGCAGCAGTCGCTCCCGTGGTCGCCGAGCGTATGGAGACCCGACGTTCGCGTCGTGCGTCGCGCCGTGCCGCGTTTGCCGATCGTCGTTCGCGAATCTCGTCGCGTCGCCGCGATGCCTGACAACCGCAATCCCGGACTTGCGTTTCGCCTCGCCAATGCGTTGAGCGCGGTAACGCCCGCCGTGGTCTCGCATGCCGCGGCATTGTCGTTGGGCGGGGTCGGGGCGCTCGCCATGCGCCGAGAGCGCAAAATGGTGGAGCGGCACCAGCGGCGAATCTCGCCGGAACTCAACCCATTGCAGATGCAGAGGCGTGTGAACGACGCATTCCAGAGTTACTTGCGTTACTACCTGGAGACGTTTCGGCTCCCCACGTTGTCGGCTCGTGAGGTCGATGCCGGCTTCACCGTCGAGGGCTATTCCTACATCGAGCAAGGACTTGCTGCCGGGAAAGGGGTCATCGTCGCACTCCCGCACGTTGGTGGGTGGGAATGGGCGGGTCGCTGGCTGGCGCAACGAGGTCTTGGTGTGAGTGCGGTGGTGGAAGTTCTGGAATCTCGCGAGGCCTACGAAACGTTCCTTCAGGTGCGTCGCTCGCAAGGCATCAACGTGATTCCACTCGACGACCGTGCGGGAATTGCGGTGCAAGAGGCGCTACGGGCCAACCACGTGGTGTGCTTGATGTCGGATCGTGACATTCAGCGCAACGGGGTGGAGGTGGAATTCTTCGGCGAACGAACCACGGTCCCGGCAGGTCCGGCATTCTTTGCCTTGCGGACCGGCGCGATGTTGTTGCCCACCTCCGTCTACTTCACTCGACGCGTGGATGGGCACCACACCGTGGTGCGCCCGCCACTGACGTTGCCGACACGCGGGCGATTGCGTGACGACGTGCAGCGACTCACGCAATCGTTGGCGCTGGAGTTGGAGGCGCTCATTCGGCGTGCGCCAGAACAGTGGCACTTGTTCTCCCCGAATTGGCCGAGCGACCCCGGTTACACGAAGTAGTTCGTACGTCCGGGCTATCGGGCGTACGCCGCAAAGAGATTCGCCACACCCTTGGCTTGGCCTCCGTCGACTGCCGACATGACGGCGACGGGCATCACACCCGTTGCCGTCCATGCAGCAAATCGTTCGCGCACCAACCCGGGAGGACCGGAAATCGTGCAGTCGTCCAGCCATTCGTCGCGCATCACCGCAGTGAGTGCATCACCGAGTCCGTCGCGCGATACGCCGGCGAGTACGCGCTCGAACTCATCGACCTGTGAATCGTGGCCCGCCGCACGCCAGTAGTTGCGGTAGTTGGGAAGCGTCGCATACATCACGAGCGTGCGACGGTTCACCGCTCTGGCCGCCTCGACATCGTCGGAAATCACGGTGGGAATCATGTTGGCCATGAAGAATGTGGACCGTTTTTCCTTCGGAATCCGTTGCACTTGTGACGGCACGGCTCGAAGTGAAGCGTTCGCCCAGAGTGCCCCATCTGCAATTTCCACGGCGAGATCCAGCATCTTGTCGCGCAACGTGGCGAGGTATATCGGTGGAAGCACACCACCGAACCTTTCGTTGGTGCGCATCGCGGTCACGTATTCGCGAATGTCGCTCAACGGTTTGCCGGTGGCGACGCCGAGACGCTGCACCACGGGGCCGTGGCTCACACCGATGCCGAATGCGAATCGTCCGCCGGTGATCTCGTGAATGTGGGCGGCTGCGTTGCCGGCTTCTACCGGATGCGCAAGATAAATCGGTTGGATGGAGGTGAAGAATTTCAGTGTCGTGGTGGCGTGCGCCAACGAGGTGCACAGTGGCATTGCTGCACCAAGACTGGGGCAAGCCACGTGCGTGAATCCACGGTCTTGTGCTTCGCGTGCGAGCTGCAACACGCTTGCTCGGCGTGTCGGCGATGCGACGAGGGATATTGCGGGAAACTGCGGTGATGAAGTGGTCATGGTGATGCGGTGCAAGCCCGCGTTGCCCACCGTACCGTGATGGGGGTGAACGCTGGGTCATCGGCGCACCGCCGCGACGACATGTTGCGCATCGCCATGGTGAGCCCGTACAGCTTGACCATCCCCGGTGGAGTGCAGCATCAGGTGCTCGGCTTGGCGCGCGAACTGCGTCGCATGGGTCACGAGGTGCGTGTGCTCGGACCCTGTGACGGACCGCCCCCAGAACCATTCGTCACACCACTCGGCAATAGCTTGCCGACGGCAGCAAACGGCTCCACGGTGCCGCTTGCGCCGGACCCATCCGCCGCCCTGCGAACGCTGCGCGCATTGAACGACGAAGCCTTCGACATCCTCCATCTGCACGAACCCATGGCGCCCGGCCCCACCGTCACGGCACTGATGTTGCGCTTGGCGCCGATGGTGGGCACGTTCCATGCTTCGGGTGACATTGCGTGGTACCGCCGTGTTCGCAAGGGCTTGGAGTGGCTCGGCACGCACCTTGACCATCGAGTTGCCGTGTCGGCTGCTGCACGTGACATGGCTGCTCGACATATCGGAGGGTCCTTCGAAGTGTTGTACAACGGCATCGACATCGACACGTACCGTCGCCCACAGCTCCAGCGCGAGGTGCATCCGACGGTCTTGTTCTGTGGTCGACACGAGCCACGAAAAGGTTTGGAAGTTCTGCTGGATGCCTTCTTGTTGCTGCCCGACGACTTTCGCCTGTGGGTGTGCTCCGATGGACCGCACATTGCAGAAGTAAGGAAACGGTACGGCCGTGATCCGAACGTTGCTGCGCGAATCGAGTGGCTCGGGCGGGTTTCGGAAACCGAGAAGATCGAGCGACTTGCGCGGTGCACGACGTTCTGCGCGCCGTCATTGCACGGCGAGTCGTTTGGGCTGGTGCTGCTCGAGGCGATGGCAGCCCAAACTCCAGTGGTGGCGAGCAACATCGACGGTTACGACATCGTCGTGCAGAACGATCACAATGGCGTGCTGGTGCCGGCGGGCGATGCGGCAGCGCTCGCACAGGCTCTGCGCGAAGTGGGCACCGACGCGTCGTTGCGATCGCGCTTGATCACGGCCGGCAACGTGCGCGCAGAAGAGTTGTCGATGCGCAAACTTGCGCACCGTTACTTGGAGATCTACCGTGACGTTCTCACGGCGGAAGCCGAGGCACGAATCGTCGTTCAACCCAGTGCGGCAGTGCGCTACTTCGAAGATCGGCTGCTTCGTCGTCCGCGTCTCATCAAGTTGTCACAGGCGGTGCGAGAGAGCGTGGCAGAGACCATGTCGGACACCATGGCAACATTGCGAGATCGAACCGCGAACATACGCGAGCGTGTGGTGGGCGAATGGAATGCCCCCGAAGACCCTCCGCGCGAACGGTAACCTCGTGGATATGAACGCTTCCTGGATCGTGCTCATCGTGGTGGCATTGTTCGCGGTGTGGGTGATTTTCTCGTACAACCGTTTGGTCAGTCGCCGAAATGAAGTCGACAATGCGTGGTCGCAAATCGACGTGCAGCTGAAGCGTCGTTTGGACCTCATTCCCAACCTGGTGGAGACGGTCAAGGGATATGCAACGTTCGAAAAGAGTGCACTCGAGGCGGTCATCGACGCTCGGTCCAAGGCAATGTCGGCTGCCCCCACTCCGGTTGCCCAAGGTGCGGCAGACATCGGCCTGACCGGCGCCCTTCGGCAGTTGTTCGCGCTGTCCGAGGCGTATCCCGACCTCAAGGCCAACACCAACTTCCTGTCCCTGCAAGAAGAGCTGCAGAACACCGAGAGTCGAGTTGCATATGCCCGGCAGTTCTACAACGATGCCGTCGAGCGCTACAACAACACCACGCAATCGTTCCCGGGAGTCATCTTCGCCAAAGGGTTCAATTTCTCCGATCGCGAGTACTTCGAGGCAGAGGCGGCTGCGGCCACGCCGCCTTCGGTGAAGTTCTGAACGACCTCATCGCCGCCAACAAGCGTCGCTCGGTGGCGCTGATGTTCGGTTTCGTGCTGGTGCTCGTGCTGGTGGGAATGGCAGTGGGAGTGCTGGTGGGCAACGGGACCGTGGGAACCATCGTGGCGCTGGTGTTCTCCGGCACGATGGCGTTCGTGTCGTACTGGAAGTCCGATGCCATCGCCCTGCGCATGAGTCGTGCCGTGCCGGCTGATCCGGTTGCGTACAAGCGGCTGCACAACTTGGTGGAAGGGCTGTGTATCGCCGGTGGCGTGCCCAAGCCGCGCGTCTATGTGATTCACGATCCGGCCCCGAACGCATTTGCCACCGGAAGAAATCCAAAGAACGCTGCCATTGCAGTGACCACCGGGTTGTTGGAAAAGATGAATCGTGTCGAGCTTGAAGGAGTGGTTGCACACGAACTTTCCCACATCAAGAATTACGACATCTTGGTGATGACACTGGCCGTCACGTTGGTGGGATCGGTGGCAATCCTCACCGACTTGACCATCCGCATGATGTGGTGGAACGGTGGGCGAGTCGCGCGTGCAGGCGACCGTGACAATCGCAGCAATCCGTTCGCGCTGATCGGCATCGTGCTGCTGATCGTTGCGCCGCTCCTGGCGCGAGCCATGCAGGCAGCGGTGAGCCGTCGTCGAGAAACCTTGGCGGACGTGTCGGCGGTGCAACTCACCCGGTATCCGCCGGGCCTCATTTCGGCCCTCGAAAAGCTGCAGGCCGACAGCACAGTGACACATTCCGCATCGATGGCTACGGCCCATATGTGGATTGAGCAGCCTTTGTCGGGGGTGAATGACACGGGTCGGTTGGGGTTTTTCCATAAACTCTTCAATACCCACCCCCCACTCGCCGAGCGCATCGCGCTCCTGCGCGAGATCTAAGCAAAGGAGCACTCCGTGTTGAGCACTTCGCGTCGCGTTCTACTGGTTGGCGGTCTGGCCGCCTTGCTGATGGTTACAGCATGTTCTGGCGGTTCGGGTGGCTCGGATGCCGATACCGCCTCTCAGGACACGGCTACCACTCCCACGGTGGCGGAGACGACCACCACGACCACCACCATTCCGCCGATCGTGGCCCCGTTGACGGGTCTTGCGGTGGACACGCCGATCACACGCCCTGCCTTGGTGGCCAAGATCGACAACCATCCAAAGGCGCGGCCCCAGTGGGGACTCAACCAAGCAGACATCGTGTTCGAAGAGAACGTCGAGATGCTCACCCGATTTGCGGCAGTGTTCCACACCACCGACAGCGATCCGGTGGGTCCGATTCGCAGCGGTCGCAAGCAAGACGTCGATCTTCTGGAATCACTAAACGCGCCACTCTTTGCATGGAGCGGTGGTAACGCTGAAGTCACCAAGTTGATTCGTGCCTCCACCATGGTGGACTTGAGTCACTCGGCGGCCAACGATGCCGGTGGGTATCGCCGCGAGAGCTCGCGATCCGCACCGCACAACTTGATCGCCGATACCTCCAAGTTGTGGACCTTGGCACCGGAGGGTGCAACCCCGCCACAGGCACAGTTCGCGTATCGGAGTGCCGACGAGGCAATCCCTGCAACTGCTCGTGAGGCGGCCGGAATCAAGTTGTCCATGGACGGTGTTCGAGTGTTGTGGGAGTGGAGCGCGGAGTTCAGTCGATTCCTGCGTTCGCAGGACGACAAGCCCCACGTCGATGTTGACGACGTACGAATCAACGCCGCCAACGTGGTGGTGTTGTACGTGTTGTACGGCAAGAGCAGTTACAGCCCGGTTGCCAAGACCGTTGGATCGGGGGAGGCTTGGGTGTTCACCGCCGGCAAGTTGTTCCAAGGCACCTGGGAGCGCTCCAACGCGGGAGAGCCATTCCGTTTGAAGGACACCGCTGGCAACGAGATCAAGTTGACACCCGGGAATACGTGGGTGGAACTGAGCCGCATCGGCAAAGGCGTCTCCTATCTCGCAGGTGACGATGTCGCAGCGGTGAAGTATCCGTGACGTTCGCCCTGCGCTTCAGCCGTTGAGGTGCCCTTCGGTACGCTGAAGGACACCATGTCCACACACGAGCACACCACGGGATCCATGCGCGTCCAGCGCGGTTTGGCAGAAATGCTCAAGGGCGGCGTCATCATGGACGTGGTCACGCCTGCCCAGGCAAAGATTGCAGAAGACGCCGGTGCGGTGGCCGTCATGGCATTGGAGCGTGTGCCCGCCGACATTCGTCGCGACGGCGGCGTTGCTCGCATGAGTGACCCGGAGATGATCGAAGGCATCAAAGCAGCAGTGTCCATCCCGGTGATGGCAAAGGCTCGCATCGGGCACTTCGTCGAAGCCCAGGTGCTGGAGGCGCTCGGCGTGGACTTCATCGACGAGAGTGAAGTGCTCACTCCCGCCGACGAGGCACATCACATTGACAAGCTCAAGTTCACCGTGCCATTCGTGTGTGGCGCCACCAATCTCGGCGAAGCGTTGCGTCGTATCTCCGAGGGTGCCGCCCTCATCCGCTCAAAGGGTGAGGCCGGTACGGGCAACATCGTGGAAGCGGTTCGCCATTTGCGTTCCATCATCGGCGACATTCGAAAGATCACCCAGGCCGACTCTGCGGAATTGTTCGATTGGGCCAAGAAGCTCAACGCACCGCTGCCACTCGTGCAAGAAATCGCCGAAACCGGTTGGCTGCAAGTGCCGTTGTTCTGTGCAGGTGGAATTGCCACGCCGGCCGATGCCGCGCTGGCGATGCAGCTGGGTGCGCAATCCGTGTTCGTTGGTTCGGGAATCTTCAAGAGCGACGATCCCGCACCGCGCGCCAAAGCAATCGTCGAGGCCACCACACACTTCCGCGATGCACACATCATCGCCAAGGTGAGCCGCAAGCTCGGTGCACCGATGACCGGCATTGCGATGGACGAAATCAACCAGCGCTACGCCGAACGCGGCTGGTAGGTCCCCGCTTCGGGGTGGTTATGTCGGCGCGCGCTCGCATCGGAGTGCTTGCGCTTCAGGGGGCGTTCGCCGCACATTGCGACGTACTGCAAGGGCTCGGTGTGGACACTCGGGAAGTTCGCCTCCCGCACGATCTCGACGAGTGTGCGGCGTTGGTGATGCCTGGTGGTGAGTCCACCACGATGTCCAAATTATTGGAGACGTCCGAGCTGTTCGATCCCGTTGCCAAGCGCATTGCCGACGGAATGCCGGTATTCGGCACGTGCGCCGGCATGATTTTGCTGGCTCGCACGGTGATGGACGGACGGGACGATCAACGATCGTTCGATGCCATCGACATCGACGTGCAACGCAATGCCTACGGTCGCCAAGTGGACAGTTTCGAAACCGACCTCACCGTGCAGGGGCAATCGGAGCCGCTGCATGCGGTGTTCATACGTGCCCCGCGAATCGTGCGAATGGGTCCAAGCGTGACCGTCCTGGCCGAACACGACGGTACGCCGGTGCTCGTACGCTCAACGACCGTGATGGCAGCATCATTTCATCCCGAGCTCACCAACGACGATCGGGTTCATCGCATGTTTCTCGGTCTCGTCGAAACCGCGATCAAGGGCTAGGAGGCGTACATGTCCGGACACTCCAAATGGGCAACGATCAAGCGCAAGAAAGCCGTCATCGATCAGAAGAAGGGCAAGACCTTCGCCAAATTGGCAAGGCAAATCGACGTGGCTGCGCGACAAGGTGGCGGCGACCCGGCGTCGAACGCGGCGCTACGCACCATCATCCAGAAGGCCAAGGCGGCTTCGATGACCAACGATGCAATCGATCGGGCCATCAAACGAGCCACCGGTGAAGCACAAGGTTCGGATTATGAAGCCATCACCTACGAGGCGTATGCGCCGGGTGGTGTGGCACTGCTCATCGACATCCTCACCGACAACCGCAATCGAACGGCGTCGGACGTACGAGCAATCTTCACCAAGTGCGGTGGATCCATGGCGGCACCCGGTGCAGTGGCATGGCAATTCAGCCGCAAAGGCATCATCCTGGTCGACCGCACTGCCGGCGAAGACGACGTGATGAACGTGGTGCTCGAAAGCGGAGCAGAAGATCTCGTCGATGACGGATCCGTGTGGCGAGTCACGTGCGACGCCACCAAAGTGTGGGAAGTAAAGGCCGCATTGGATGCCGCCCAGCTTTCCGTGCAGTCGGCCGAGAGCACCATGGTGTCATCGGCAACCGTGCCGGTGACGGACGCGGCAGACGCAAAGGCAATCCTCAAGATCATGGACGAACTCGAGGAGCACGACGATGTGCAGGATGTCTATGCGAATTTCGACATTTCGGAATCCCTGCTTGAATCGGTTGCATCATGAGCCGCAACGTCGACGTCGGTGATGCAGCACCCGACTTCACACTGCCCGGCACTGGCGCGCGAAGTTATTCCTTGTCGCAGTATCGCGGTTCGCCCGTGGTGTTGGTGTTTTATCCCGGCGACAACACGCCGGTGTGCACCAAGCAGCTGTGCCGGTACAACGACGAGCTCAGTCAGTTCTCCGGACTCTCGGCGCAGGTACTCGGAATCTCGGCCCAGGATGTGGCGAGCCACGAAAAGTTCGCCGCCAAACACGGGTTCAAGTTTCCTCTCCTCGCAGATGTGGACAAAGCAGTGCATCGCGCCTACGGCGTGTTGGGACTCATGGAGATGCCACGTCGCAGCGTGTTCGTCCTCGATGGCGCCGGGGTGATTCGTTACGCCCACCGCGCCGTCGTTGGGGTGACCTTCCGTCCGGTCGGGGAATTGGTCAACGCCATCACCGCCATCCGCTAGCATCAAACACATGTTCGCCCCTCGGACAGGGACCAACCAGGCTTCGTTGCAGGCGACGTTGCCGGGTGTCGTGCTGGGTATCGACCCGGGGCTGACGCGTTGTGGGTACGCCGTGGTGCAACCCGGACCCCAGCCGTCGTTGCTGGCATTGGGTGTGTTGACCACACCTGCGAGCCACGAAGTCCCAGAACGTTTGGGTCGATTGCATGCCGATCTGACCGCGTTACTCGATGAATTCGGCCCGACCGCCGTTGCCGTCGAGCGAGTGTTCTTTCAGCACAACACCCGAACGGCGATGAGTGTCGGACAAGCCAGCGGGGTGGTGCTGGCGTTGGCAGCGTCGCGAGGTTGTCGAGTGGTGCAGTACACACCCACACAAGTGAAGAATGCCGTGGCGGGATTCGGTGCGGCGAGCAAGGAAGAGATCCAGCGCATGGTGCAACTTCGTTGCGGATTGCGTTCCCTGCCCACGCCGGCGGATGCCGCCGATGCTGCCGCGTTGGCGCTGTGCCACATCGCCACCGAACCATTTGCCCGAAGTGTGGCCGGAGCCATGGCACGATGAGCACCGCGGAGTCGGCATCATGATTGGGTCGCTTCGCGGTCGCGTGCTGGAGCGTGTGAGCGACTCCACCGTGCTGATCGAAGTTGCCGGTGTGGGTTACGTGGTCACGGTGACACCACGCACTTTGGCGGAGCTGGAGCCCACCACCGAGGCGTTCTTGCATGTGCACCACCATGTTCGCGAGGACGCACAGCTCCTGTTCGGTTTTCTCGACCGCGACGAGCGTCGCACGTTCGCCGTCTTGATCGAAACCAACGGAATCGGGCCCACATTGGCCATGGCAATCTTGGCCACTCATCCACCACGAACGTTGGTGGACATCGTGCTTGCCGGCGACGTGGCTGGTCTTACTACGGTGCCTGGAGTCGGCAAGAAGACGGCCGAACGTTTGTTGCTGGAGTTGAAGGATCGTCTGAATCTGCCCACCATCGATGAGCCGCGCCCGGTGGGCGAGCGTGGCGGCGGTATGGGCGATGTGCGTGACGCGTTGGTGGGTCTTGGCTACGACGACGCCGAGATTCGCAGCGTGTTGCGCGAACTCACCATGGGCGATTCTGCGGCCATGTTGCGCGAAGCTCTCGGCTTGCTGGGGGCACGCCGTGCGTGAGGAATTCGTCGACCCCATCGCTCGTGACGATGCCGACCTGCGCGCTGACAGCGAGCTACGTCCACGCCGACTCGCAGATTTCGTGGGACAACGCGAGCTGAAGCAACATCTGTCGATCGTGTTGGAAGCAGCACGTCAGAGGAATGAAGCCGCTGATCACTTGCTGTTGGCTGGTCCGCCAGGGTTGGGGAAAACCACCATGGCCACCATCGTGGCAAACGAGATGGGTGCCAAGTTGCACGTCACCTCCGGACCGGCACTTGAACGTGCCGGCGACCTCGCGGCAATCCTCACCAAGTTGGAGGAGCGCGATGTGTTGTTCATCGACGAAGTGCACCGACTTTCGCGTGTGGTCGAGGAAATCCTGTATCCAGCCATGGAGGATTTCCAGATCGACATCGTCGTGGGCAAGGGTCCGGCTGCATCCTCGATTCGGCTCACTTTGCCGAAGTTCACGCTCATTGGCGCGACCACGCGAACGGGCATGATCACCGGTCCGTTGCGGGATCGGTTCGGCTTGGTGTCGCGGTTGGAGTACTACGAACCCGATGAGTTGCGTCAGATCGTGCAGCGTGCCTCCACGATTCTGGGCATCACCATCGAGGCTGATGCGGCAACCGAGATTGCGTCACGGTCGCGTGGAACACCTCGCATCGCCAATCGATTGCTGCGTCGCGTTCGCGACTTTGCCCAGGTGCGTGCTCGCGGTGCCGTGACGACCGAAGTGGCCGATGAGGCACTTCGTACGTTCGGCGTCGATCGTCTCGGCCTCGACAAGGTCGATCGAGCAGTATTGCAGGTGATTTGCGAGCGATTCGGCGGGGGACCGGTGGGTCTGTCCACGCTGGCGATCGCAGTGAGTGAGCAAACCGAAACCATCGAGGATGTGTACGAGCCGTTCCTGATTCGTGAAGGATTGCTGGCGCGCACGCCGCGCGGGCGGGTGGCAACGGCTGCGGCCTTCACACACCTTGGATTGACTCCACCCGAACGGGCCCCCGAGCTCTTCTAATTCACACGCCGACATCACTCGTTCGGCCCACTAGGCCAACGACACTTGGCACACGAATCGTGAGTCGCGGATTGACCCTGGATGAATTGTTGACCAAAGTAGTTGCATTTGGGGCCTCCCACGGCTATGGTATTCCCGACCAAACCAGTCGGATATTCCGGCATACACCGAAAGGGCAATGAAATATGACCAAATTGCACAAGGCTCCGTCTCGACGGGGTCGTCGTTATGCGCTCGCGGTAGCGCTGGTGGCAGTGCTCGTGCCGTCGAGTGCCACCCAGGTATCAGCGGCCACCACTTCCTCTGGGAAGCGAGCCACCATCGTGGAGGCGGCATGGCTGGAGGCCAACCTCAACAACCCGAAGGTTCGCATCATCGAGGTGAGCACCGATCCGGGCGTCTATGAGAAGGGGCACATTCCCAACGCGGTGAACTTTCGTTGGCACACCGAGTTCGTCGACCCGGTGAATCGTGATATCGCGAGTCGTGAACAGTTCCAAAAGACGGCTCGTGCCGCTGGCATCAACAGCGACACGCAAGTGGTGTTGTACGGCGACAAGAACAATTGGTTTGCGGCGTGGGGCGTGTGGATCTTCCGCACCTACGGTCACCAGAACGTGAGCATCCTCAACGGTGGTCGCGACAAGTGGGTGAAGGATGGCCGAGCACTGACGCCCGTCGTGCCGTCGTTGCGACCGGGCAATTTCACCGCTACTGCGGCAAACGTCAATCTTCGTGCATTTCTTCCCGACGTGGTGAAGATTGCCAAGAAGATCGACAGGAATACGAAGCTGGTGGACATCCGCTCCGCTGATGAATTCAGTGGGAAGATCTTCGCACCCGCCGGATTCCAGGAGTTGGCGATTCGTGCGGGACACATTCCGGGAGCAAAGAACGTGCCGTGGTCGACGGCCGTTGCACCGGATGGCACGTTCCGACCTGCGGCTGAGTTGAAGGCGATCTACGCAGCGCAAGGCATCGATGGCAAGAAGAACGTCACGGTGTACTGCCGAATCGGCGAGCGAGCTGCGCACACGTGGTTCGTGCTGTCCGAGATTCTCGGTTACAACGTGAAGTTGTACGACGGTTCATGGACGGAGTACGGCAACTCCGTCGGCGTGCCGATCGCCAACCCCACCGGAACCGTGTGGGGCAAGGGCTGAGCTCGTCGCAACGAGTCTCGAGAAATCCGCAAGACTGTTGGCTGGGATGAACGTCGCAGCCAACAGTCTTCGGTCGGTGTGGTTTGCATTCGGAACCTTCGTTGCGCTGGTGATTCTCGCCTTCGGATTGGCGAGCCGCCAAACTGCAGATCCCAACGCGCCGGTATCGCTCCTCATTGGTGCGGCCCTTGGCCTTGCGTTCGAACGCGGTCGATTCTGTTTCTTCTGCATCTTTCGCGAAGCATTCGAGGAACAAAAGACGCGTCAGATGCTGTCGATCGTCACGGCAATCGCCGTCGGTGCGGTCGGATACGCGCTGATGTTCGGGCTGTATCTGCCCAATCCGAAAGGTGAGGGACTGCCCCCGGCAGCCCACATCTCGCCGGTCAGCCTGCCGTTGATTCTTGGTGCGTTCGCATTCGGAATCGGGATGGTGCTTTCCGGGGCATGCATCAGTGGGCACCTGTACCGCATTGGGCAGGGGTATCTACGGGCGATCCCTGCGCTCGTCGGCTCGCTCGTGGGATTTGGTCTGGGTTTCTTCACGTGGAACACGCTCTATCTCGAGCAGGTCAGCGAAAGTCCCGTGTTGTGGTTGCCCCGCTGGTTCGGCTATTCGGGTTCGCTCCTGTTGACGCTCGTCGTGCTGGTATTCGTGGGCTGGCTCTTGGTTCGTTGGGACCGCACGACCGATGACGCTTCCACCACGTCGACCACCGCACGGGTCAGAACTGCAGCAGATCTTCGTGATTTGTTGCTGGTGCGTCGCTGGTCGCCGATCGCCACCGGTGCCATCGTCGGCGGCATCGGCATTGCGGCGTACCTGCGCACGACGCCATTGGGTGTGACGTCACAGCTGAGCACCATCAGCCGCAGCGTCCTCGACTCGCGCAATGCGCTCCCCGAAGTTCTCCATGGCATCGACATGATGCGTGGATGTGTGGCGTTGGTGTCGAGCACCATCACCAACAACGGCTGGCTGGTGATCGGTCTCGTTGTTGCATCGTTCGGAGCGGCAGTCGGTGGTGGACGCTTCAAGGTGCAAAAGCCGACGGTCGGAAACTCGGTGACTGCATTGATCGGCGGCGTCTTGCTTGGTTGGGGCTCGCTCACCGCGCTGGGTTGCACCGTTGGCGTATTGCTCTCGGGCACTCAGGCTTTCGCCGTGTCTGGCGTCGTCTTCACCGTGGTGGTGATGGGTGCAGTGTGGATGGGGACGCGACTTCGACTGCATCGACTGTTCGGCGCATAGTGCACATTGCCGACATCGACTACCACCTGCCGACGGAACTGATCGCACAGGTTCCCGTCGAGCCGCGCGACTCGGCTCGTTTACTCGTCGATCAAGGTTCGACGGCGCCACGCGATGCAATCGTTCGAGACCTGCCACAGTTCCTTCGGGACGGCGACGTGTTGGTGGTGAACGATACGAAGGTCGTGCCCGCGCGGCTGCACCTGTCGCGCGCGAGCGGTGGAGCCGCCGAAGTGTTGTTGCTCGAGCCGCTCGACGACACGCATCGCGAATGGGAAGCACTCATCCGACCTGGTCGAAAGATGAAACCTGGCGAAGTTCTTCATGCCAACGACAACTCGGCGGTGCTCGAAGTGCAGGGCCGTGGAGCGCAGGGAGACACGTTCCGGATCTCGTTCTTGCACGACGACCCTGGTTCGCTCATCACACGCCTGGGGGAGATGCCACTGCCGCCCTACATCACCCAGCGACTCGGGGATACGAGCCGGTATCAGACGGTGTACGCGCGTGATGCCAAGTCGGCAGCGGCGCCAACCGCCGGTCTGCATTTCACTCCCGAGTTGCTTGCAGCAGTGCGCTCGATGGGAGTGCACATCGCCAACGTGGAGCTCGTCGTGGGTCTCGATACCTTCGCGCCGGTCACCGCCGATGATCCGCGCGACCACGTCATCCACACCGAGTCGTACCAAGTTCCGCCAGACACCCTGGCCGCGGTTCGATCTGCGCGGCGTGTGGTGGCCGTCGGCACGACTGCGACACGGGCGCTCGAGTCGGTTGGTGCGACGGGCAAAACTTCGGGCCGAACGGATCTGTTCATCACGCCGGGCTTTGCGTTCCGATACGTCGATGTCATGCTCACCAACTTTCACATGCCGCGCACCACGTTGTTGCTCATGATCAGTGCCTTCGTCGGGGATCGTTGGCGGCGTCTGTACGAACACGCAGTGCGGGAGCAATACCGCTTCCTGTCGTTCGGCGACGCGATGCTCCTCGACCGCCACGCCGCATAGCCTGACCACGATGTTTCGCGCCACCGCCGACGTGAGTGCGACCGATGGTGCCGCGCGTGCCGGCATCGTCACCTTGGCCCGCGGTACGTACGTGACTCCCACATTCATGCCGGTGGGCACCCGCGGTGCAATCAAGTACTTGAGTGCACAGGACTACGAACAGCTCGGAGCGCAAATCGTGTTGGGAAATACCTACCACCTGATGCTGCGTCCAGGCGCACACACCGTCGCACGTTTCGGAGGGCTCGGGGCATTTGCCGGCTGGAAGGGTCTCACGCTCACGGACTCCGGTGGCTTCCAGGTGTTCTCGCTCGAGCCCGATGTGGATGACGAAGGCGTCACCTTCACTTCCACCTACGACGGATCGAAGCACCGGTTCACTCCGGAGTCTGCCGTTGCAACACAGGAACTGTTGGGGGCGGACATTCAGATGGCACTCGATGTATGTCCGCCACTGCCGTCAACGCAGGAAGTGGTGCGGGAAGCCTTGCGTCGCACCACGATGTGGGCGGCGCGCGCCCGAGCTGCACACCAGCGCACGGATCAGTCGCTCTTTGGCATCGTTCAGGGCGGGATCGATGCGGGCATGCGTCGGGAGAGTGCACAACAGATCGTGTCGCTCGACTTCGATGGCTATGGGATCGGTGGTTTGTCGGTTGGGGAGACTCGCGAGGAAATGCTCCCGGCACTCGCCGCTGCACTCGCCGAGCTACCGATGGATCGGCCCCGCTATCTCATGGGGGTGGGTGACCCGGCTTCGATGATCGAAGCCATTGCGCTCGGGGTTGATCAGTTCGACTGTGTGCTGCAAACGCGTCTGGGGCGACACGGAACGGCACTCACATCTCAGGGTCGGGTGAATTTGAAGCGGGCTGAATTCGTCGAAAGCGACGAGCCCATCGACAACGAGTGCAACTGCATGGTGTGTCAACGGCACTCGCGTGGCTATGTGCGCCATCTCTTCCAGGTCGGCGAACCGACAGCGTCGCGGCTGGTGTCCTACCACAATGTGGCGTGGACGTTGGCGCTCATGGATCAGGCTCGAAGTGCAATCATCGCAGGAACATTTCAGTCGCTGCGCAAGCAGGTGCTGGATGTGTGGGCGACGGTAGCGTAAGCCCCTATGTTCAGCCTCGTTTTCAACGCACTCTTGGCCGCCGAAGAAACCACCAGTTCATCCGGCGGAGGAATCCTGGGTTTGCTGCCGCTCATCCTCATTTTCGTAGTTATGTACTTCCTGCTCTTGCGCCCGCAACGCAAGCGACAGAAGGAAGCAGCAGCGTTGCAGTCCGCCATTGCCGTGAACGATTCGGTGTTGCTGACCAACGGCATCATCGGCGTGGTGACCGGCATCGAAGATCGTTACTTGTGGGTGGAAATCGCCGAAGGTGTGCAAGTGCAGGTGATGAAGGGTTCCGTTGGCAGCCGAGTCAACATGGATGGCACGCCGATCGCGCAACCAAAGCCGGCAAAGAAGTCGAAGAAGGCCGACAAGTCCGCTCCAGAGAGCTCGAGCGACAAGGACAAGCAGTAACTTCCAGGCGCAAGCCGCGGTAGTGGTGCTGGTGATGGTGGCGGTGTCCCTGATGGTCGTCGTATGAAGCGCCGTCTGTTTGCGTCGCTCATCGGAATCGTGCTCGTCGCGGCCGTGGCGATCGGATTCACCGTGGGGTCGGGAGATCGGCCTTCGCTCGGTCTCGACTTGCAGGGCGGTGCGTCCATCACCTTGCAGCCCGAGGGTGAGTACGACGCGTTGGCTCTCGACGTTGCGGTGGAGATCATTCGTTCGCGCGTGGATGCGATCGGCGTGGCCGAGCCGGAAATCATTCGTCAGGGTGACACCGTGGTCGTGAATCTCCCCGGTGTGAAGGATCAACAACGCGCCCTGGACATCGTCGGTCGTACCGGCGATCTGCAATTGCGCCCTGTGCTGCAGTCGGGCAGCGTCGACCCCACCGGTGGCACGGGAGACACGGGCAACACGGACCCCGTCGATACCACGGTGCCAGAAGAAGGCGGACCCGGCGAGGCACGTGGTGCTCGCCCAATGGTGGACACAACGGTGCCAACCACCGACACGACAGTGCCGACTACCGACACCACTGTGGCTGCCACCGAAACGACGGTGCCAGCCCCGGGTGTGGAGCCAATCGACGCCACCGTCGACGAGGAATCTGCAGAAGTCACCACCACGAGCGATCTGCCGGAAGGTTCCGAGGTGCTCCTTGGTCGTGATGGTTTTGCGTATCTCGTCGGGCCGGTTGCTGCCACCGGTTTGGTGTTCGAAAACAATGCCTCGGCCAACATTCAGGGATCGAGCTGGTCGGTGGTGGTGCAGTTGCGTGGCGGCGCCGAGGGCGAAGACATTTGGAATGCGCTCACCTCCCGTTGTTTCTCGCGGGATACCACGTGCCCGACGGCGCAAGTTGCCATCGTTCTCGACGGTGAAGTGATCTCCGCCCCGGTGGTGCAAGAAGCGGTGTTCACCGGCGGGGAAGTGCAGATCACCGGCGACTTCACGGAGCAAGACGCCCGCGATCTCGCGAAGATTCTCGAGTTTGGCGCAGTTCCGGTGAAGTTCGAAGTATCGCAGGTGCAGACCGTGTCGCCGACCCTCGGCAGCGACTCACTTCGTGCGGCGATCATCTCCGGACTGGTCGGTCTGGCGCTCGTGTTCCTCTTGATGCTTGCGTACTACCGATTCGTCGCGGTCATCGTGTTCGTTGGTTTGGCGGTGTCGATCAGCCTGCAATTCTCCATCATCACGTATTTGTCGAAGACCAACGGTTTGGCGTTGTCGCTTTCGGGAATCGCCGGAATCATCGTGTCCATCGGTATCGCAGTGGACTCCTACATCGTGTTCTTCGAACGTTTGAAGGACGAGCTCGCTTCGGGTCGCTCCTTGCGGAATTCGGCTCAGCGCAGTTTCGAGGGTGCGTGGCGAACCGTGTTGGCAGCCGACACCGTGTCGTTCCTGGCTGCCGCGGTGCTGTGGTGGTTGACCGTTGGTTCCGTGCGCGGGTTCGCGTTCTTCCTCGGCCTCGCGACGTTGGCCGACGTCGTCATCGTGTGGTTCTTCACGCGACCTGCCATGCTGTTGTTGGCCCGCAGTAAGTTCATGGCGACACGCTCCATGTTTGGAATCAAGCAGCCGAAGACCGGAGAGGTCGCGCCATGAGCATCGGTTCGGCATTCGGTCGTCTGTACCGCGGTGAAACCACGGTCGACTATTACGGCAAACGCAAACCGGCATTCTTGGTGTCGGGCGTGTTCATGCTGGCGACCGTCGTCGCATTGGTGCTCGGTGGCCTGAATCTCGGTATCGACTTCAAAGGTGGTGTGGCGTGGGAGGGTCCTGCGACCGCCACGCTCGATCAGGACGCCGTTCGCGAGGTGCTGGAGGCCAACGGCATCGATGCTTCCAATGCGAAACTGCAGACCTTGCAGGGCATCGACGGTGAACGCATCCGCGTGCAAGTGGGCGACCAACCCGATGAAGTTCGAGTTGCCGTGCAAAAGGCATTGGCGGAGAAGGCAGGCATCGAGAGTCAGGAAGTCAGCGTTGCCGCAGTGAGTTCCTCGTGGGGTCGCAGCATCACGCTGAAGGCCATCCGTGCACTACTCGTGTTCTTCGTGTTGGTGTCGTTGTACATCGCGTGGCGGTTCGAGTGGAAGATGGCACTGGCAGCAATTGCCGCCATGGCACACGACGTTCTGATTTCGGTGGGCGTCTACGCCATCTTCCGATTCGAAGTCACGCCGGCCACCGTCGTGGCGTTCCTCACGATCCTGGGGTATTCGCTCTACGACACCGTTGTGGTATTCGACAAGGTGCGAGAGAACATCGATCGCTTCGCCACCTCGAAGATGTCGATGGGCAACATCGTCAACGTGTCGTCCAACCAGGTACTTGCACGTTCGCTCAACACCACGTTGTCGTCAGCGCTTCCGGTGATCTCCCTGCTCGTCGTCGGCTCGTACATCATGGGTGCAACCAACCTGCAGGAGTTTGCAATTGCGTTGTTGGTGGGAATGCTCACCGGCACCTACTCGTCGATTTTCATCGCCACACCGCTGGTTGCGATTCTGAAGAATCGTGAACCCAAGTATGCCGCGGTGGCTGGTGCCGTGGCGCAGGGAGCCGAGATGGCGGCACTCTTCGAGCACACCACCACGCGCGCTGCGCAAAAAGCCGCTGCCGAGTCGCAGGTGTCGCGCGAGTCTTCGGTGTTGAAGAACACCTCCAGCAACGTGCTGACGCACCCGCCGCGCCCGCGCAAGCGTCGCCGTCGCTAGTCCTCGCCCGCGCAAGCGTCGCCGTCGCTGTTCCGCGCCCGCGCAAGCGTCGCCACCGCTGTTCCGCGGTCTCCACGTGACGTCGTCACTCAACGACGTTCATAGACTCTGCATATGGCAACCGGTTCCCGGGTGCTGCCGTGGCGGCGCCAGCAGTCCACCACCGCGCACGAACTTGCGCCATTGCTCGCGATCTACAAGCGTCGCCATCCAAAAGGTGCCATCACCAACATCAACCGCGCCTATGACACGTCGCGTGAAGCACATCGCCATCAGACTCGTACCACCGGCGAGGCGTACATAACGCATCCGGTGGCGGTGGCGAGTGTGGTGGCCGACATCGGGTTGGACGAAGCATCGATCATTGCGGCACTCCTGCACGATGCCGTGGAGGACACCGAGCTGACACTCGCCGATATCACACAGGCGTTCGGCGACGAAGTTGCCGCCATCGTCGACGGAGTCACCAAGCTCGATCGGTTGCAGTTCGACTCCCAAGAAGCCCAGCAAGCCGCCACCATGCGCAAGATGCTCGTGGCGATGGCCCGCGATTTGCGGGTGCTCATCATCAAACTCGCCGACCGGTTGCACAACATGCGCACACTCGCATCGAGTAGTCCGGAAAAGCAACAACGAGTGGCGCAAGAGACGCTCGACATTTACGCACCGCTGGCTCACCGACTGGGAATGCAGGAGATCAAACAGCAGTTGGAGGACCTCTCTTTTGCGGCGCTCTATCCAAAGCGTTATGCCGAGGTGGAACACCTCGTGTCGACTCGTGCCCCGGAACGCAACATCTACCTCGCTCGTGTCCTGGGACAGGTGGAGAAGATGCTGAGCGGCGTCAAGATCAAGGCCGAACTCACGTCGCGGGGCAAGCACTTGTGGAGCATCTACGAAAAGATGGTGCAAAAGGGTCGCGAGTTCGACGACATCTTCGACTTGATGGCGATTCGAATCGTGGTGGACGACGTGCGCGACTGTTACGGGGCCCTCGGCATCATTCACGGTCACTGGAAGCCGGTCGTAGGGCGATTCAAGGACTACATCGCCATGCCGAAGTTCAATCTCTATCAGTCGCTGCACACCACGGTGATCGGTCCGGATGGCAAAACCATCGAAGTGCAGATTCGATCCAGGGAAATGCACCAACGCGCGGAGTGGGGAGTGGCCTCGCACTGGGCGTACAAGGATGCCGCCACGCCACAGGAAGTGGATTGGCTCAATCGCATCATCGATTGGCAGGGTGAGGTTTCCGATCCCCGCCAGTTCCTCGAAGGCTTGAAGACCGATCTCGAGCAGGACGAACTGTTCGTGTTCACACCCAAGGGTCGTGTCGTGTCGTTGCCGCTGAACTCCACGCCCGTCGATTTTGCGTACGCGGTGCATACCGAGATCGGGCACTCCTGTGTCGGTGCTCGTGTAAATGGTCGACTCGTCGCCCTCGATTACCGCCTGTCGTCGGGCGACACCTGCGAAGTGCTCACGTCCAAGGCAGAAGGCACGGGGCCGTCGCAAGGTTGGCTCGACTTCGTGGCGTCGACGAAGGCCAAGAACAAAATCAAGCAATGGTGGACACGCGAACAACTCGAGGACATGGTTGATGAGGGGCACGACGAGTTCGTCGAGGAGCTTCGCCGTGCCGGGCTGTCCCTGCGTCGAATCGAGGCATCCCCCGAGTTGGAGAAGGAAATCGGTGCTCTCGGGTACGCAGATCTCAACGGCTTGTTGGCGGCGATCGGTCAGAAGAAGGTTGCTGCCCGAGGACTCGTGACACGTCTCGCCGAAGCCCTGAAGGGCGCGGACTCATCCGGTGAGGTCGAAGCGATGCCGGCACTGCGGACTCGCACGGCCGGCACGAAGAACAAGAACGCCGTCTATGTCGAGGGCCTCGACGATGTGTTGGTTCGCTTGTCGAAGTGCTGTACGCCCGTGCCTGGTGATGAAATCATGGGCTTCATCACCAGGGGGCGAGGCGTCACGGTGCATCGCGTGGATTGCGCCAATGCGTCATCCCTCATGTCGGAGCAAGCGGCACGGGTCATCGACGTGGAGTGGGCGGGTCTCGATGCGAGCGACACGTTCGTGGCTGCGGTCGAAGTGGTGGCCCTCGATCGCACCAGGCTGTTGCGCGATGTCGCCAACGCATTGTCCGACCAGCGCGTGAACATCGTGTCCTGCACGACACAAACTGGCTCCGACCGCGTTGCTCGTATGCGTTTTGAATTCGAGTTCTCCGATCCCAACCATTTGCAAGCGATGTTGCGGATGATCAAGAACATCGATGGCGTGTACGACGCCTATCGTCTGCTGCCGGGAACTGCCGATCAAGGCGATATCGGCTCCACGCATCCCGCTGCGAACTAGCCTTTGCGCGTGCCGTCGTTCGCAACCAGCCCCGGCACTCGCGACATCCTGGCCCCGGATTCTGCACGTTGGCGGCAGTTCCAGCAGGTGTTTGCAGACGTCGTGGAGACGGCGGGTTTCGCCCACATCATTCCGCCCATGTTCGAGGATCTCGGCGTGTTTCTGCGGGTGGGCGAGAGTACGGAAATCGTCACCAAGGAAATGTACGACTTCGAGGACAAGGGTGGCCGGCGTGTCGCGTTGCGTCCTGAGCAGACCGCAAGTGTGTGTCGCGCATACGTGGAACATCGTCCGGTCACGCCGTGGAAGGTCTGGTATGCGGGACCGAATTTCCGATACGAAAAGCCGCAGCAAGGTCGGTATCGCCAGTTCGATCAAGTCGGTGTGGAAGTGCTGGGGGTCGACGACCCGCAGCTCGACGCCGAAGTCATCGCGCTGGCGATGGAGTTCTATCGTCGTCTCGGTTTGGTCGGTGTGCAACTGTCGCTCAACTCACTGGGTGACTCCGGCGATCGCGATCGGTATGCGGCTGCGTTGCGAGTCCACTTCTCGTCCCACATCGATGCCTTGTCCGGCGAAAGCAGGGTCACGCTCGAGCGGAATCCGCTGCGGGTGCTCGACTCCAAGCGACCAGAAGACGGCGCGCTCATCGCTGCAGCACCGCGCATGGCGGATCACCTCAGTGACGCCGCCGCAGCACACTTCGTTGCCGTGCAATCTTCGCTGCGCGATGCCGGGGTTGCCTTCGTGGTGGATGATCGTCTCGTGCGCGGGCTCGATTACTACCGCCGCACCACCTTTGAGTTCGTCTCGACGAGTCTCACTGCCGCACACACCGCGATTGGCGGGGGCGGTCGCTACGACGGTCTTGTCGCCGATCTCGGCGGCCCGGATACACCCGGAATCGGCTTTGCGTTGGGACTCGACCGCACGCTCCTGGCATGTGACGCCGAGGGCGTGTTTGGTGCGCCGCTCTCCCGGGTGGAGGTGTTCGTCGTCGATGCCACGGGTGGTGGCGAAGCCGGACTGATTTGCGGGCAACTTCGGGCTGCGGGTATCGGAGCGGACCGCGCATACGAACAGCGCAGCATGAAGGCGCAGATGAAATCCGCCGATCGATCCGGGGCCCCGCTCTGCATCATCATTGGTGACGATGAGCGCACCGGGAACACCGCGATTCTCCGTACGATGGAGGGCGGTTCTCAGCAAACGGTGCAACGTGACGACCTCGTCATGCAGGTGCGCCGAGCGCTCGGACGCTGAACACGTATGACTTCCTCCACCACCTTGCGCACACACACGTGCGGTGAACTCACTTCTGCACACGTGGGCACACAGGTCACGCTGGCTGGCTGGGTGTCGCGCCGCCGCGAGCACGGCGACAAGCTCGCTTTCGTCGACTTGCGGGACTTCTCCGGCGTCATGCAGTGCGTCATCGACGATGGCACCGATGCACGAAGTGAATGGGTGGTACAAGTAACGGGCACCGTGTCGGCACGTCCGGCCGGAACCGTGAATGCGAACCTGCCGACCGGCGAAGTTGAGCTGACGAACTGCACGCTCACCGTGTTGAACGCAGCCGAGCCACCTCCGTTTCCCATCGATCAGCGCGCCGACGAAGTCGACGAAAACATTCGACTGAAGTACCGCTACCTCGACGTGCGCCGCGAGCGCATGCAGCGCAATCTGCGTCTGCGGGCCAGCGTCAATTCCGCCATTCGTTCCGCGATGGAAGCCCAGGGATTCGTCGAGGTGGAAACACCGTTGCTGATGCCATCGACACCCGAGGGAGCCCGGGAATTCCTCGTTCCGTCGCGCAAGGAGCCGGGTTCGTTCTATGCGTTGCCCCAGTCGCCGCAGTTGTGGAAGCAGTTGCTCATGGTGGCGGGAATGGATCGCTACTACCAGATTGCGCGCTGCTTGCGTGACGAAGACTTGCGCGCCGATCGTCAGTACGAGTTCACGCAACTCGACGCCGAGATGAGCTTCGTCAACAAGGACGACGTACTGGCGGCAATCTCACACGCCGTCTTGGCTGCAGCCCATGCTGCAACCGGAGTGACGCCACCACCGATCGAGCGAATCACGTGGCACGAAGCAATGAATCGATTCGGTACCGACAAGCCCGACATGCGATTTGCCATGGAGTTGGTGGAACTTACGGGAGTGTTTGCGGGAACCGAGTTCAAGGCATTCTCGACCGCATCATCGATCAAGGGAATTCGTGTCGATGTCGGAACGTATCCGGAAGCAGCAGCGATGGGTCGCAACAAGCTCGACCAACTCACCGATCGCGCAAAGCAGCTCGGCGCAAAAGGATTGGTGTGGATCAAGGTTGGCGACGGTGGTGCACTCGAGTCGCCGATCGCCAAGTTCCTCTCCGATGCGGAGAAATCCTCGTTGATCGCCGCGCTCGGTGCGGTCGCCGGCGATCTCATGCTGCTCGTGGCCGACGAATGGAGCACCACGTGCGGAGTGCTGGGACAACTTCGCAACGACATTGCGCGGCCGCCAGTTCACGAAGGGCCGTATCGCTACGTATGGGTGGTGGACTTCCCGTTGTTCATTGGCGTCAATCCCACGACGAAGAAGCCGCAACCTGGTCACCATCCTTTCTGTCATCCACACCCCGATGACCTCGGGAAGATGGAATCCGATCCGCTCAACGTGCGTGCATTGGCATACGACCTGGTGCTCAATGGGTGGGAACTGGGTTCCGGCTCCATTCGAATTCACGAGCCCGAGCTTCAGCGTCGCGTGTTCCAGTTGCTCGGCATCGACGACGAAACCGCCGATCGGAAGTTCGGATTCTTCCTGCAGCCGTTCAAGTACGGGGCGCCTCCGCACGGCGGATTTGCGTTCGGCATCGATCGTCTCGTTGCAATCCTGGCCGGTGAGGAAAACATTCGTGAGGTCATCGCGTTCCCCAAGACGCAATCCGGACTCGATCCGATGACCAACGCGCCGGGGCCGGTCGAGGCAACTCAGCTGAACGAGCTGGGTTTGCGTACCTTGCCCAAACCGGCGAGCTGAACCAGATCGCAGCGGTGGTTGCGTCGCATGTCTGAGCACAATCAGGATCTCTTTTCCCAAGCTGCGCTGGACAAGTTGCGAGAGCAGGCACCGCTTGCCGCACGTCTTCGTCCGCGCACCCTGAACGACATCGTCGGTCAACGGCACCTGCTGGGTGCCGAGGGTCCGTTGCGACGTCTCATCGAGACCGATCGACTCAGTTCGATCATCCTGTGGGGTCCGCCCGGCACTGGCAAGACCACCATCGCGGAAGTGATTGCGACGGTCACGCAGCGCGAGTTCGTGCGCCTGTCGGCGGTGACCTCGGGGGTCAAGGACGTACGTGAAGTGCTTGAGGCTGCCCGTGCACGTTTGGGCGAGCGACATCGGCGCACCATCGTGTTCGTCGATGAGATTCACCGTTTCAACGCCGCACAGCAAGACTCCCTGTTGCCCGCCGTTGAAGCAGGGCTCATCACGTTGATCGGGGCCACCACCGAAAACCCGTTCTTCGAGGTGAATGCACCATTGCGGAGTCGGTCGACGCTCCTTCGACTGGAGTCGATCAGCGACACCGATATCGCGCTGTTGCTGCAGCGTGGCGTGCAAGCCGAAGGGGTGGTGATCGACGACGACGCATTGTGGCTGATCGTCCAGCGCAGCGGGGGAGATGCGCGACAGGCGCTGACTTCGCTGGAGGTTGCAATAGCGCTCAGCACCGACGATCGAGTGCAACTGGTGCACGCCGAAGGCGCTCTGGCTACCAGCGCGTTGCGGTATGGCCGCAACGATCACTACGACGTGGTGTCGGCACTCATCAAGAGCATGCGGGCGTCCGACGAGACGTCCGCGCTCTTCTGGCTGGCACGAATGATCGAGGCTGGTGACGATCCGCGGTTCATCGCCCGACGACTCATCGTGTTTGCCAGTGAAGACGTGGGTCTTGCCGACGCGTCGTCGCTCACCACTGCAGTGGCCGCTGCCCAAGCAGTGGAGCACGTGGGTTTGCCCGAGGCTCGGTACAACCTGGCGCATGCAGTGATGCATTTGTCGCGGGCGCACAAGAGTCGGGACGTGGTGGACGCCATAACTTCTGCGCGTGACGCGTTGCTGGGTGGTGCATCCATCGAGGTTCCCGAACACTTGCGCGACGGGAATTCGCCGCACGAGTCGGTGATTCCGCCTCGGCGATACGCTCAGTAGCGGCCATGTTTCGTCGACTCTTCTGGTTCGTGCTCGGCGCCCTCGCTGCCCTTTTTGGATATGGATGGTTGCGTCGTCAGGCCGACCAAATTGCAACAAAGGAGTCGGTTGACCAGTTCATCGACGGTCTCGTCGATCGCGTCATGACCGCCAAGGACAAAGTTTCCGACACGATGGGCGGCGCGACGGGCAGCAAACGCGACTCGACGAGCGACGACCTCTTCGAGTAATCCCGATGGCCCGCGCCGATCTTCGAACGGCCGACGACCTGCGAAAGGCATTCGTTGGCTTCTTTGCCGATCGGGCCCACACCGTCGTTCCTTCGGCCAGCCTGATTCCGTTCGACCCGTCGATCATGTTCACGGTCGCCGGCATGGTGCCGTTCAAGCCGTACTTCGTCGGAGAGGAAACCGCTCCATACGATCGTGCGGTCAGCGTGCAAAAGTGTGTGCGTGCCGGCGGCAAGCACAATGACCTCGACGATGTCGGCCGCACGAAGCGTCACCTGGTGTTCTTCGAAATGCTCGGCAACTTCAGTTTCGGGGACTACTTCAAGGAGAAGGCGATTCCGTGGGGTTGGGAATTGGCCACGGAGGTATTTGGCTTCGACGGCGACCAACTGTGGATCACCGTGCACGAAAGTGACGACGAGGCGGAGCAGATCTGGCACGACGTAGTTGGTGTGCCGATGGAACGCATTCAGCGTCTCGGTGACAAGGACAACTTCTGGCAAATGGGCGATGTCGGACCGTGTGGGCCGTGTTCGGAAATCCACATCGACCGAGGAAGCGCGTTCGGTCCGGACGGCGGTCCGTTGCATGATCCGGCCGGCGATCGATTCCTCGAATTCTGGAATCTCGTCTTCATGCAATACAACCAAGCCAAGGACGGTTCGCGCACGCGCTTGCCAAGACCTTCCATCGATACCGGTGCCGGCTTCGAACGCATCCTCACGCTGGTGCAGGGGGTCGACTCGGTGTGGGAAACCGATCTCCTCGCACCGCTCATCGATGTGGGGCGCAGCCTCACCGGAGCGGAGTATCGCATCGCCGACTACGCGCACCGTCCAAGTTTCAGCCTGCGTGTGTTGGCCGAGCATGCACGATCGTCGATGATGATGATCAATGACGGTGTGTTTCCGTCCAACGAAGGACGCGGTTACGTGTTGCGCCGAATCATTCGACGCGCGGTACGACACGCGTATCTCCTTGGTTGCGAGAAGCTCGTGATGCCGTCCCTGGTGGAGACCTCGCTCGGCATCATGAAGGGTGCCTACCCGGAGTTGGCCACCAACAGCGACTTCATTCTCGGTGTCATCACCCGGGAAGAAGAGAAGTTCCGCTCCACGTTGCGTACCGGACTGGCCATTCTCGAAGACGAGTTTTCCGGCAAGGCGTCGTCCATCTCCGGATCGTCGGCCTTTGCGTTGCACGACACCTACGGATTTCCCTTGGAGCTCACCCAGGAAATCGCTTCCGAGCGCGGCGTGAACGTGGATACCGAGGGGTTCGAGCGCGAGATGACCCAACAACGCGAGCGAGCCAAGAGTGCGCGAAAGAACGACGCCGCCGATCCGCAACGCGTGGCTGCCTACAAATCTCTCGTCGACGCCAATGGTCCCACCAACTTCGTGGGTTACGACGGCGATGCCGTGGACGCCGCAGTGCTCGAAGTGCTCGGGCCGTTCGATCACGAAGACGGCTCCGCGGTCTACGAGATGTACCTGGACACGTCCCCTTTCTATGCCGAAAGCGGTGGTCAAGTCGGCGACACCGGCACGATCGTGTCGCTGTCGACCGCCAATGGTCAGCCGACTGCATCGGCGCAGGTGATCGACACGACGTTTGCGGCACCCGGTTTGCGTCGTCACTTGGTTCGTGTCACCCGCGGTTCGTTCACGCGCGGTGAACGTGTGCACGCGGCAATCGACTCGGCTGCGCGCGCCGCCACTCGTCGGAACCACACGGCAACGCACGTTTTGCATTGGGCGTTGCGCGAGGTGTTGGGTGAACACGTCAAGCAGGCCGGATCACTCGTGGCTCCCGAACGACTGCGATTCGACTTCAGTCATTACGAAGCCGTGACCGCAGCAGAGATTCGCAGGATCGAACAGCTGGCCAATGCGCAAGTGATCGCCAACAGTCGAGTGACGGCAGAAGAGATGAGCAAGCAAGCAGCGACGGAGAAGGGTGCCATCGCATTCTTCGGTGACAAGTACGGGGACGTCGTTCGTGTGCTGGAAGCGGGGAACTCGCTCGAGTTGTGTGGTGGCACGCACGTGGCCGCCACGGGGGATATCGGGCCGATCAAAGTCATCAGCGAGGGCTCCATCGGTTCGAACCTGCGTCGAATCGAAGCCGTCACCGGAGAGAACGCCGTACGGTACCTCTTGGATCTCGCCGACAACGTTGCCAATGCAGCCGACGTTCTCGGCGCCAAGCCCGACGACATCGTGTCGGCGGCCCAGCGCGCAATCGACAATGCCAAGGCCTTGAACGATGAGGTGAAAAAGCTTCGCGCTGCCAACGTGTTGTCGCAGGCGGGAGAGCTGGCACAGCGGGCGGTTGAAGGCGCACTCGTGACGCGCGTGGACGGCATCTCGCCTGCGGAGTTGCGTGACCTTGCCATTGCAGTGCGATCAACATCGGGAATCGAAGCCGTGGTGCTGGGGGGAGTGTCCGACTCGGGAGGAGTCGCCCTCGTTGCGGCAGTGACACCAGCAAGCGGCCTGAAAGCGGGCGATCTCATCAAGGATGCCGCCAAGCAAGTTGGCGGAGGTGGTGGCGGCAAAGGAGACATTGCAACCGCCGGTGGCAAGAACGCATCTGCCTTGGATGATGCGCTCGTGACGGCGACAAAGGCGGTCGACGCGGCACGGCGCGGAAAGTAATGCGCTGCCTCGGACTCGATCTTGGTTCCAAGCGCATCGGCGTGGCGCTGTGTGACCCGGACGAGCGGGTAGCCACACCACTCACCGTGGTGGAGCGCTCCAAGTCCCGCGCGCATGACCACGCAAACATCGCAAAGTTGGTTGCAGAGTACGAGGTGGAGGCTGTGGTGGTTGGCCTGCCTCTGAACATGAGCGGCAAAGTGACGGCGGCGGCCCAGAGCGCGAAGGAAGAGACGGAGCAGCTTCGTGCGGCATTGGGTATTCCCGTGCATCTTCACGATGAGCGGCTCACCACCGTGACGGCCGACCGATCCTTGATGGAAATGGAGATGAAGGCCGATGCGCGTCGGCGAGTGGTGGACAAAGTGGCAGCGGCGGTGATGCTGCAGGCATACCTGGATCATCGTCGCAATGAGCGCAGAATGGAGGCACCGTGAGTTCTTCAGACCCGTGGAACGAAGATCCGTGGGATCGCGTGCGTCCCGATGATGCCGCCGACACCGACGGCATGATTCCCGACTTGCGGAGTTACTCGCGACAGATTCTGTTGGGACTGGGTGCCGCAGCATTGCTCTTCGTGGCATGGGCGGGTTGGCAGGTGCGCAACATTGCGAACGACGTCGGCGCAGAGGAAATCGCTACGGCTCCGGACGGTGACCAGTTGGTGGAGGTGGAGGTGGTGTTTCCCGAAGGTTTCACCGTCGCTCAAATTGCAAGCCGTCTGGAGCGTGATGCCCCTGGCTTCACCGCAGTCAACGTCGATGCCGTCTTGGCTGCAGGCTCGCTCGCGGCACCGTTTCGCCCGGAGGGCATTGATTCATACGAAGGTTTGCTCTTTCCAGCTTTGTACCGGGTGGCTTCCTATGAAACCGAGGAGGATGTGCTGGCGCGGATGATCGAGGAGATGCGCGCACGCGCGCTCTCAAACGACATCGAGGTTGCGGCTCAACGGCTCGGTCGCACGCCCTACGAGATCTTGATCATCGCCTCCCTGATCGAAAAAGAGGTGAAGATCGCCGAAGAGCGCGCCGTCGTGTCGCGGGTGATCCACAATCGGCTCGAGCTCGACATGGAACTGCAAATCGATGCGTCGCTGTACTACAAGGCTCCGGAGGGGGCATCGTTTGCCGATCTGAAAGCCGCCGACTCGCCGTACAACGTGTATCTACGAAAAGGCCTGCCGCCAACACCGATCGCCAATCCGGGCGAAGCATCGTTGATTGCCGCCATGAATCCTGCCGACAATCCCGCCGATGACGATCCGCTCTGCACTGCGCGGAACAAGCGTGAAAAATCCGATACATGTCGTGTGCTGTTCTATGTACTCTCAGATCTCGAAGGTCGACACGCGTTTGCGACCACGTACCGGTTGCACGAACGCAACGTTGCTGCTGCGCAGGCAGCAGGGGTCCTGCCATGAACGTGTCGGCCACCACGCGCGTTGCCGCAGTCATCGGCAGCCCGGTGAGGCACAGTTTGTCGCCCATCATCCATAACGCGGTGTTCGAGGCTCATGGCGACGATTGGGTGTACGGCGCGTTCGAAGTGGATCCGCAGCACGCCGCTGCAGCCATCGACGCAATGCGGGTGTTGGGAATCGCCGGACTTTCCATCACGATGCCGCACAAAGAAATGGTGATTTCTGCTCTCGATGAAGTGCGACCCGAGGCGCAGTTGGTGCGCGCCGTCAATACCGTGGTGCGCACGGCAGAAGGTCGTCTCGTTGGCCACAACACCGACGGCCTGGGCTGTGTCGATGCCTTGAGAACTGCTGGTGCCGACACATCGTTCGTGGGCGTAGTTGGTGCTGGCGCAACGGCGCGGGCGGTGATTGCAGCCTTGGCTGGTTCGGGATCGAAGGTTGCAGTGGTGAATCGGACCGCGGATCGACTCGCGCACGCCGTTGCCATCGGCAATACGGTGCGGGCCGGCTCCACCGTCGCCATTTCTCTCGACGCAATCGGGGAGTGCACCACCATCATCAACACCACGCCTCAAGGCATGACGGGAGTCGCGCCGGACGTACTCCCGGTTGATGGCGCGGTGTTTGCGTCGCGTCACACGGTGTTGGATGCGGTGTATCACCCGCTGGACACGGGGTTTCTCCAAGCCGCTCGCCATCGTGGTGCGCGCGTGGTCGACGGTCTGGACATGCTCTGTGCACAGGCTGCTCGACAACAAGAATTGTGGCTCGGTCGACTTCCTGACGTCACGCTGATGCGGCAAGCCGCACTTCGGGAGCTGTCTCGACGCCAGCGGTAGAATTCATCAGCATGTTGCGCTACTTGACCGCAGGCGAGAGTCACGGTCAAGCCCTGGTGGTCATCGTCGAGGGGTTGCCGTCCAATTTGCCCGTCACCGTCGCGGACATCTCCGATGAGCTCGCTCGCCGTCGGCTGGGATTCGGTCGCGGCCCGCGCCAGAAGTTCGAAAAAGACGAGATCGAGCTGATCGGCGGCATTCGTCACGGTCGAACGCTCGGCTCGCCCGTTGCCGTACTGATCAAGAACACGGAGTGGTTCCGTAGCGATGTATGGCACGAGGAGATGTCACCGCACCCCGGGGCAACGAAGAAGCCCCTCACACAGCCACGGCCCGGGCATGCGGATCTTGCCGGAATGCAAAAGTACGACTTCGTGGATGCACGCGATGTATTGGAGCGTGCCAGTGCGCGTGAGACGAGTGCACGAGTGGTGGCTGGTGCGCTCGCCAAACTGCTACTGAAACAAATCGGCGTGGAGATCGTGTCGCATGTGGTGTCGCTCGGGTCGGTGTCGAGTGATGCAGTGAAACGACCACAGCCGGGTGACTCCGATCGAATCGACGAGTCTCCCGTGCGATGCTTCGACAAAGCCACGGAAGAAAAGATGATCACCGAGATCGAGGCGGCTGCCAAGGACGGCGACAGTCTTGGTGGTGTCGTGGAAGTGCTCACGTACGGTTTGCCGGTTGGGCTCGGAAGTCACGTGCACTGGGACCGCAAGATCGACGGCATGCTCGCCCAGGCAGTGATGAGCATCCAAGCCGTCAAGGGCGTGGAGATTGGTGATGGATTTTCGGGTGCTGCGCTTCGCGGCAGTGAGGCCCATGATGCCATTTCGTGGGACGAGTCGACTTCGTCGTACAAGCGTGAATCTGCAAAAGCGGGTGGAACGGAAGGCGGCATGACGACCGGCGAGATGCTGGTGGTGCGTGCAGCAATGAAGCCGCTATCCACGCTGAATCGTCCCACCTTGAAGACCGTAGATGTGGTGTCCAAGGAAGAAACGGTGAGCTTCAAGGAGCGCACCGATGTGACTGCCGTGCCGGCCATGGGTGTCGTTGCCGAGACGATGATCGCCCTGGTGTTGGCTGCAGAGGCGCAGCGCAAGTTCGGCGGGGATTCCGTGAAGGAATTCGTTCGCAACGCCGGCGCGTTTGCCGAGTCACTGCGATAGTGCAGATGTCCCGCATCGTCGTACTGGTGGGAATGATGGGCTCCGGCAAAACCACGGTCGGTAGGGCCGTGGCAGCACGAGTCGGTGTCGATTTCGTCGATACCGATGACCTCGTCGTGGCACGGGCAGGTAAGTCGATTCGTGAGATTTTCGCCCATGATGGCGAGGCGTTTTTTCGGGATCTCGAATCGCAGGTCCTCGCCGACGTCCTGGATTCGTCCACGGATGTGGTGATTGCAGCCGCCGGCGGAACCATTCTCCGCGAATCCAATCGTGAGGAAATTCGTGCTCGTGCCGATGTCGTGTTGTGGTTGGATGCCGACGTGTCGACGCTGGGGGAGCGAGCCGGCAACGGTGCGCATCGGCCGCTACTGGACGGCGACATCGAAACTCGTTTGATGACCCTCGATGCAGAGCGACGCGAGCTCTACCGGTCGGTAGCAGACGTGCGCATCGATACCACGAGCAAGGACATCGAAGGAGTGGCCAAGGAAGTTGTTGCAGCGGGGTTCCCGTCATGACGCAGCGTGTTCGGGTGGATCTCGGCGCCCGGTCCTACGACGTCGTGGTTGGGCGTGGCGCAATTGGCGAACTGTCATCTCTCATTCCCGATGACGTCAAGCGTGTTGCCCTGATCACGCAGGATGGTGTGCCGGTGGATGCCTCTTCTCATCTGCCGGGGAAGGTTTCTGTGTCGCGACACGTCATTGGTGGCTCCGAAGACCACAAGTCGCTCGGCACCATCGAGCGACTTTGCGAGGAGTTCGCCGCCGCAGGACTCACGCGCAACGACCTCGTCGTTGGTGTGGGTGGAGGAATGGTGACCGACGTCGCCGGCTTTGCGGCTGCGTCGTGGCACCGGGGTGTTCGGGTGGTTCACGTGTCCACCACGTTGGTGGGAATGATCGATGCGGCGATTGGTGGCAAGACCGGCGTGAATCTTCGTTCGGGAAAGAACCTCGTGGGTGCTTTTTGGCAGCCAAGCGGTGTCATCTGCGATACGGCCTTTCTCGATTCGCTCCCGGAGCGGGAACAGCGTTGTGGTCGAGGCGAGATGGCCAAGTATCACTTCCTCACCGGTGACGATCTGTTGTCCCTCGACCTCGATTCGCGCATTGCTCGGTGCGTGCAAATCAAGGCCGAAGTCGTGGGCAGCGACGAACGAGAGTCTGGTCGTCGTGCCATCCTGAACTACGGCCACACGTTGGGCCATGCCCTCGAAATCGCGTCAGACTTTGCGATTGCTCATGGCGAGTCGGTGGCAATCGGCATGATGTTCGCCGCCCATCTTGCGCGAGCACTCGGCCGTATCGACGATGCGAGGGTGGAGCAACACCGCAGGGTGATCGTGGACCACTACGGTCTGTCGGTGACGGTACCCGCCGGCATTCGTCGCGACCAATTGGTGGAACTGATGCACCATGACAAGAAGGCGGTCGATGGACTCACCTTCGTGTTGGACGGCGCACGCGGTATCGAAACGGTTCGTGGAGTGGATTCATCCGCGTTGAACACGGCATTCACCGCACTCTCGGTACTCTGAACACCATGGCTGCGCCGCACAAGCGTCTGTTGCTCTTGCATGGCCCCAACCTGAATCTCCTCGGAACGCGCGAACCTGCCATCTACGGAACCGCCACATTGGCCGATCACGTGTCGCGGGCAACGGCAGCAGCACGGAGTCTCGGATACGAAGCCGACAGCGAGCAATCCAACGATCTCGGCGCTCTGATCGGAATCGTGCATCAAGCCGGTGTTCGTTATGCGGGCATCGTTCTGAATGCTGGCGCATTCACCCACTTTGCGTGGAGTTTGCACGATGCGTTGAAGAGTGTCGGACTGCCCGTGGTGGAGGTGCATCTTTCGAATCCTGCGGCGCGCGAGCCATGGCGCCATGAGAGCGTGATCGCACCGGTTGCAATTGGAAGCATCGCGGGCTTCGGCGGCGAATCGTACGTGCTGGGAGTACAGGCGTTGGTTCGGTATCTGGAGTCCAAGTGAGTCACGTCGTGCACCGTGCCGATCTACTTGCTCCGCTACCTTCGCTCTCCGTATCGGGCCGCGATCAGCTCGTGCGACGCGAGTTGGCGCAGCGAAAGGACTCCGCCGAAGGCGTGATTGCGGGAAGTCTCCTGGTATTCGATCTCAACAACATTCGTTGGCTCACCGGATTCACGGGTTCGGCGGGCACGCTCGTGGTGCACCCCGACGAAATGGTGCTCATCACCGACGGTCGGTATGGAGAGCAGGCTCGTCATCAATTGAACGATGCAGGAGCTTCTGCTCGGGTGGTGGTGGGAACCAGCGCCACGGCATTGCGGGAAGCCATGGAGCGCACGCTGGGACCGGCTGCTGCAGTGGCGGTTGATCCGAGCGAAATCACCCACGCGCAGTACCAAACAGTTCGTTCGCAGACGACTGCAACGCTGGTCGCGGTGTCTGGTGTGGTGCAACATTTGCGACGACGCAAGACGCCCGCGGAAGTCGCGCGCATGAAGCGCGCGTCAATGTGCACGGATGCGGCGTTGGCAGAAGTCGTTCCCATGATGTCGGGACGTCCCACTGAGCGTGATGTGCGCGACGAACTCGAATACCGGATGCGGCGTCATGGAGCGGACGGTCCGAGCTACGACACCATCGTGGCGACGGGTCCGAACGGTGCGCGTCCGCACCATCGACCAACCTCCACGGTGATCGAAGAGGGACACCTGGTGGTGATCGACGTCGGGGCGTTGGTCGACGGATACCACTCCGACATGACGCGCACGTACCTGATGGGTGATGTCGACCCCGTGTTGCGTCGGATGCACGACGTGGTGCGGGAGTCGCAACTCGCCGGTTTGGCGGCAGTGCGCGCCGGGGTGGCGGCCGGTGACGTCGACAAAGTGTGTCGCGACATCATTGCTGATGCCGGCTTTGGTGCAGAGTTCATTCACTCAACGGGACACGGTGTGGGTTTGCAAATTCACGAACAACCATGGGTTCGAACCACAATGCCCGAGCCGCTGCAAATCGGGGAAGTAGTAACGGTGGAGCCCGGGGTCTATCGTGAAGGGCTCGGCGGTGTGCGGATTGAGGACCTCGTGGTCGTCACCGAGACCGGCTGCGACATACTCACCGATTCACCAAAGGACATCTCGTGCCTGCAATTAGCACCAACGAACTAAAGAACGGCGTCACCCTCGAGCTGGACAAAGGACTGTTCAGCGTCGTGGAGTTTCAACACGTAAAGCCCGGCAAGGGCGGTGCGTTCGTGCGCACCAAGCTGCGCAACGTCCGCACCGGTGCGGTGATCGAGCGAACCTTCAATGCCGGCGTCAGGGTGGAGCAGGCGATCATCGATCGTCGAGACATGCAGTTCTTGTACAAGGACGGAGACGACTTCGTCTTCATGGACACCGACACCTATGAACAGATCAACGTCCAGCCGGTCACCTTGGGAGACGCGGCCGATTATCTCGTGGAAT
>Ga0208231_1000009_pt1 | contig 70447 bp, 97 predicted proteins | sample LakMenEpi15Jun12_FD_150702 | JGI IMG/M metagenome (GOLD analysis project Ga0208231, IMG submission 150702) | Freshwater microbial communities from Lake Mendota, WI - 15JUN2012 deep hole epilimnion (SPAdes) | ecosystem: Environmental > Aquatic > Freshwater > Lentic | place: Lake Mendota, Madison...
CAGCACCTGCACCGCCGCCGCCACCCGATACATATCGTGTTTCACCGGATCCTTGGCGATTTCCACCTGTGCCACCGGCATTACCCTGTGGCGCTGTACCAGAACCGCCTGTTGGTGGAGTACCATTTTCGGAACATCCGCCACCGCCGCCAGAACCGCCTGTTGAACCGTTAGTACCAGTGGAATCCCCGTAACTGCCACCGCCACCGCCACCAAGCGATGTGATTGAAGAAAAAACACTATTTGATCCATTTATTCCGTTTGCAGGAGCGCCGGGTGATCCTGGTCCGCCGCCACCAACAGTAATCGAATAAGGTGTTCCTTTAGATATTGAAAATCCTGTAGCAGTTCTAAAACCTCCTGCACCACCACCGCCTCCTAAGCCGCCGCCTCCGCCTCCTCCTGCGACAACAAGATAATCTACTGAAGTTGGACCACCAGTAGTGCCAGTTAATCCAACAGGATATTCATATCCTTCGGGCCGAATCCTTTCGAGTGTAGCCAAACCTTTCATATTATGTTAATTCCGATCCAAAGACAGAAAATGAAATATTAGGTGAATTGGTATTTGCCGCAATGACTGTTCCTGCATTTGCGGTAAGACCCATCGTCAATACTAAAGTATCTGCCGCAGGAACAACAGCACCACGAACAATAAAGTTTGCAGCTGCCGATGGAGATGCAAATGCACCTGACGGCATTACAATTAAACTAAATGATTGATTTGTTGAAACTTGATTGCAGATAGTGATTGTTGAGATAACTGCTTCTGTTGCAGCCGGCACAACATACACATTGGTCTGCGTATTAGCGGATGGGTTGATTGCGCCTAGTCGTTTATATGATTGTGCCATTTTTGATTACATTCCCGATAACATTAAAATATTTGGTAGTGGAGGTAAAACTGCATTTGGGTCTAGTTTTTCAATTGTTACTGCTGCATCTGCAATTTTTGATGTTGTTACTGAATTGGCCTGCAATCTTTCTGCATCAACAACATTATATGCGTTATAATTAATTGCAGTATATCTTATTTGAATATTGTCTGTACCTGATGCTGGAGCAGAAGTAAAAGTAATATCTGCGGTACCTGAAGTATTGTTTGCAGCTAAAGTATAGGCTGCAGTTGGTTCTTGAATAACATTTTCAATAACCGCAATTACATCGTCAACATCTAATATTCTACGATTAAGAGTAAAAACGGTTTGAGAACCAGTACCGTTAAATTTTTGTGTCGCAGCATCAAATTGGTAGACTTCAGGTGTATTACCTAGATATGACATTTTATGTAATCTCCAATACTGATAAAATCACATCAGCAGAACTTGCTGAACTTGTCTGAACTTGAAGGTAATCAGTTGCTTCCATAACCAATTTTTGGTCTCCTCCAACTGGCACTAATGCACCGCCTGGAGCAATGGTTGCTTTTTTAAGCATGAAAATTGTTGTACCACTATGAGTTAAAGTAACATTTGCAGTAATTGGAGAGTCGGTAGTATTTGCAATAGTCATACCGATAACGGTAGATTGCGTTCCTGCACCGACCGCATACACATTCTGCGCTGATGTACCTGCGTTTTGTAAAATGTAATTTTTAAATGAGTTTGCCATGAATATCCTCTGTATCCAACTATTTATGTATTTATCCTAACGCAATCGCATATGCCAGAGCGGATCCATCTCTTTCTTCAATTGCCGTAAAAATCCTTGTATTTGCAACACCGGCCATATTATTTGCGGTCAATGTTCCAGTTACTTCTGCATGTCTAAATGTTGCGTTTCCTGTTGTGTTCGATGTACCAGTAATTGATGCGTTTCCGGATACAGTTAAATCATTAAAACCAACTGAATCGATAATTGTGTTTCCACCAATTGTCAAGTCACCAGCAATGTAAACAGAACCACCAATATTTGCAGTTGATGTAACATTGAGTGTTGCAATATTACCTGTAATCGTTACATTTGAAAGTGTGGTTGCACCAGTTACACCAAGTGTATTTGAAATTGTTGCCGAACCGTTTACTTTTAAATCATCAAATCCAATCTCATCAAGTGTCAAATTACCTGATACAGTCAAATTACCAGAAATGATAGTATCGCCAACTAAGGTAGATTGACCATAAACGGTCAAATCATCACCAACAAATAAATCGTTAGTTACATTAACATTTTCAACATTGGCAGTAACAACAAGATTTCGAACAGTTGCATTAACTGTGTTAACTGTATTGGATGTTTGAGTATTTATTGTTGCTGATGTTTCAACATTAAGAGAAACATTGGCACCAGAACCACCAATAATTAGATTCGTATTCGCATAAAAAGATTGACCATTACCGTTCGTTAAAAGATTGGTCGTTGCAATTAAAGATTCGGTAGCATTAAGCCAATGTTGAAAGGTATTGGCAGTCGATAACTGATTAATTAAATTTGCCGACATTATGCTTTCCTCATCTGTGCGATTTCATGCAACAGATTCTTTATTTCTGTCATATCATTTTCTAACTTTACTAATCTTTGTTTGGTTTCTTCTTTTTCAACTTGTTGTTTTTTAGCAAGTTCTCTTTTCATCATATAATCTTCTAAACCAACTCTATCCGTATTTAGAATAGCTTTGGAATGTAAATCTCTTACAAGTTTAGAGTTTTCAATTTGAACATGGTCGGTCATATTATGCTCCTGAAGGCAATGCGATTGCTCTCAAATCACGAACTTTAGGAACATCAATAGTTTCATTACTTGCCATAACAACTTTAATTGCAAATGTTTTAAATGAATTAAATGCAGTTGAACCAGATGTATAAGAGACAATATTATTTGCCGTGTCACTTACACCAGGAGCAAATGCAAGTTCACGGAAGTCAGTTCTGCTTGTTGATGCAAAATTTGGATTTCCAAGTTGTGTCATCAATTGATATGATTTATCATCAAAAATATCAGCATCAGAACCAGAAAGTATTTTATAGTAAACATAGATGTTTGAACCAGATGGCTTATATGCGGTCAAATAAACACGCAAATCACCCGAATCAAATCCATCAGCAAGAGTTACACGGCGAGTAATATAACGAACATTAGAATTACCGCCAGATTTCTTATCTTCACCATTGAAAATTGCAACAGCAGTTGTGTTACCACCTGTTACAGGAGGTGCAGCAATCGTAATCGTTGGTGAACTGGTATAACCAGAACCAGGAACATCAACAACAATTGATGTGATATTTCCTGTTGTAATATTTGCAACTGCGTATGCATTACCACCCGAACCACCACCGCCTGTAATCGTTACTCCTGTATTTCCTGTGTAACCAGTTCCTAGTGTAGTGATTACAAAATCACTATTTGACAATGGTAAATTATTAATTATATTTTCAATAAAAATTCCACCAAACCTTGTAATATCAATAACTGGTGAAATATCTGGATTTCGTGTAGAAATTGCAGCTTTAAATATAAGAGTTGTATTTCCAGTTGAACTGTTTAAAACACGGCGTCCATCACCGTCATCCATTATATAATCTTCTTTTGAATTAATATTTTTAAAGCCTGTAATTCCGCCAACTGTAGCTCTTTCAGACAAGAAAGAATAATTAATGGTTGTATTGGCCATTGTTATTTCAGATGTAATTGCGTGAATAACATCATAGGCAGTATTACCGCTTGGCGCTTGAACTAAAAATTGTGCAGTAGCAGGAGTGGTACTAAAAACTTTTTTATAAATTCCAAACATTATATCAAGATTTTGGTCGGCAGTCCATGTTGAACCATTTTGTGATTGGAAAAACGAACCACCATAAGGTTGTTCAGAAATTTGAACACCTGATACTAAATCTAGTTTTCCAACTTCAGCAACATACGCTTCATATTTGTTACAGTTGGATAACAATACAAATGAATGTTCACCTGGCAACATATAAACAGGACTATCAAAAACAAAATCTGTATATTTGTTAGGGTCAGTTAAACTTGGTGAATCTGTAACTTTAACTTTATCTGGTGTTAATGTAACAGAACCATATGGATAAATGACTGTTGAAGATGGATATCCATTAACAGTAGGCCTTAATTGCAATGTTACTGGAACAGTATCATCTTTTGTTTTAAAACAAACACGAAGTCGTTCAATAAAAATACCTTGAGGGTATTGTCCAGGTGAAATTAAGAATGTTTGTGCAAGAGGATCCCACCATCCTGAAACAGGAACATCATTTACACTTGTTGTTGTAGTTACACGACTATCTCTAACCGATGTTCTTTGAATAGTTGGTTGGATTGTTGAAACCATTGTGGTTTCAGTTGTTTGTAATAAACCTTGTGCAAAGAAAGACGCATCACCATTTGTTGTTGATGATGGAATATCTCCAGTTGAACTGTCAATTAAACGAAATAGTTTTTCACCAACACGGAATGTTCCTGAAGGTACATTGAAAACTCCAGCAACATCACCTCCTCGAGTGGTTGTCAAACGACCAATTGAATAAAATGAAGAAGAATCTGGTGTTGTAGCCCAAGAACTTGAAATTGTTGCTATACGAGTTGCAGCATTATATGAAGAAATGGTTGCTTGTTGTCCTGCACCTTTTCCACTTATAATTGAAATTATATTACTATTTGAAGTATTTCCGTAAAATGTTTCATTACTTGCACCAGAAACTTCAGGTGCTAGTGTAATAGTAGAAGAAGTTGCCGCATTTACTCTACCAGAATAATGTTCAAACGAAGTAATTGCAACACTTGTTCCAGTTTTTGAACCAACAAGAGTTAAGCCTGTGCCTAGTTTTGCAGTATTTGCTGTTAATCCAAAATTAAGAACAAAAATAGAATTATTGGATGTTTTAACACCTATGCAAGTTGCATTTGTTCTAGCCGATCCATTAACAATGCTTAATGTTTCAGCTTCGGTAAGTTTAACATTGTAACTTAAATTATTACTTGCAAGAACAAATTTGTTTGCTCTCGCAACATATTTTTCAACCGCAGTTCCGTCAAAGAATGGATATAAAATAGTATCTGGTTTAAAATCAGATGCGGAAAAAGCAATTGATTTTTCACGCATATAAGGGATAACAGAAACATCAACTACTCGGTCACCAATTGATTGTGTAATTGTTTGTGGTGCAACTTGACTTAAAATACCAGAACGAGTTTGTGCAGTTGATGTAGTTGTTGTGGTTCTATTAAAATTAGGACGAACAAAACCTCCATCACCAATAAACTGAGTAGATTGGGTTGTTCCTGACCAAATAGTTTCCCAATTACCCCACTCATAAGTAAACGCCGAAGAATTTGTTGCTTGTAAAATTAAATCCCAAGCATCTTTATCTCCACCAATATTTACAAGAACATCTGGTTTTTTACTTGTATCAACCCATATATCAGATGGTGGATTTAATTGAATTTTTCCAAGATAGTTAACCACATTAAATGGGTTAATATTCATTGTCTTAGAAGAAAGTGGTTGTTCAACAAATGCAGTATTAGATGCGGCAACAGTTACAAAAGAACCTGTCTGTAAATATGAACCAGAGTTGGCAGCATCAAAAGTGAACATATAAGACGATACATTAAATGATGGTCTTAACTCTTTTCTTTTTGGATCAATAGATGCATGGTACTCAGCAGAAGTTACATCAGCAACTGAATGTCCTTTGAACGAATCTACAATAATACCATTTTTAAATCTTGGTAAGTTTGTGGTATCAAGAATAGTCAAATCTTGTTTGTTTACGGCATCTTGTTCCAACAATGACAATGATGTGTAGTATTCAAGATTATCAACACGCTTTTCAATATTACCAATATCTCGCATTGTATAACGCTTATTGTTAACATATTGAACTTGAATATCACCTGTGTTTGCAACATACGCCGGACTGCGAAGAATATAAAGATTCATTGAATCATCTTTGTCCTTAGGTGGAGTAGGATTCAATGAAGATTGGCCTTTAACTACTTCAAAAGTTCTATTTTTATTTAAAATTACTTTGTCAATACGAGGTAGATAATAAGAGAAATCTAAAATGATATCTGAACCATTTTCTGGTATTTTAGGACCAAAAGTTGTAGGGTCAACATCAAATGTTTTAGTTACAGTACCAGAATCTAATGCGTTGGTTGCATTTTTACGAACAGGCCTAAAATCTAAACAATCTCTTAAAAAATATTCGGTATTTGTAATTGGTGATTCATATGTTGGAATAGTTGCGTAGTCTGGATAAGAATCTACTGTAAAGAATCCTGAACCAGATGAAGTATAAAGATTATATCGAACAACTAATGGTCCAACAGGTGGTGCAAAACCAGGTTTTAATTTAATTGAAGCATGGTCATAATAAGAATCTCTTTGACCAATATCTAAAGTATATTTGAAAGTAATGTCAGAACCACCAGTATTAGAAACTGCGGCACCATTATAATCTAAAACTTGAATTAAATCAACAACATCAGAAACATATAATGTTTGTGCGGTATCTGGTGTTTTAATAATGTTATTTGCTTGAATTGTTGTTTGACCAGAACTTGCATAAACAATTGCACCACTTGTGTTTACAACTTCACCACCAGTATTTTGAATTGTAGATGAAGCAGTAACAAATGTTTTTGATTTTGCTGGACTACCTGATGCTAAAGAATAAGTTAATGTTGCAATAATGTTTGCAACCATGTTATTCGCATTGGTAATTGTTAACTTTTTGGTCGTTGTATTTACATCAGTAATTTTATTGGCAGGAACAGTTGAACCTACTGGATATGGAGAAGAGCCTGCACTTGTTACAATTACTTGATAATTTTCTGCGATTGAACTTGAACTTGTTGCAGAAGCTAATGTTTCACCTGAATAAGTTGTAAGTGCAGGAGAATCAGCGGCACCAAATGATTGTGCGGAATAAAGTCGTCTAAGAGAATAAACAAAATCTGCAATTGTATTTTGAGTAATATACTCTTGGCCAAGTTTAAAAATAACTGGTTCAAAACTTGCATCGGTCAAGAAAGTATCATCATATGTTGAGGCTAAATCTTTAGAACGAGAATCAATATCACCAGAATTTATTTTTGTTGTGCTGTTAAATGATGCAATACTTTTAACATCATTAAATTCAAAGTCAATTGAAAATTGTGATAAATTATTAGGTGTTGTAATAAAATTTTCTGCAAGAGTTACCGTTTGTGTTGTACCATTAAATGCAGTAATTAATTTTGGTGATTCACTAGAACCTAAACCAGAAGTAATACGAAGTTTTGCACCTGCATAAGCATCAGCAATAACAGAAAATACATTACCTGCAACAGTATTTGCAAGTTGAACAGTATTTACTGTTGCGGCATTTGCAGTACCTGTAATTGAACCTACACTCACATCAAATAAAAATGTTTTGTAAGTATAAGTTTGTGAATTAGATGTGTTTGATGCCGAATCAAATGCAACAGATTTTACTCTTGCGGTACCAATTTTAGTATTAGTAATTGAACCAGTAGAAGTTACATTGATATTTGCATTTGAAACGCAATGTAAATCAACTGTGCTTAGATTGTCAATTGGCCAACTTCCATAATGATTGGTTGTATAAACAAAATTACCATAGTCTGCGGTAACAAATTTGTTTTGAACATTATCTGTTTCTCTTGGTTTTTCAATAACAACTGTTGACGGAGAAATAGTTTCGTATTCATAACCAAACACATATGCTTTACCTGGTGACAGAATCACATCCATGTTTGCAGTATTAGATGCACTTGTATCTAAAGCAAGATTAAATTGCTTTACAGTATAGTTGCCTGATTCATCATAAGTTCTTCGAGCAAGAGTATCTTCAAGAACAGAATAAATTGGAAAAATATAATTTCTTGTTAGAGAACCTTCTTCAACACGGGACAATTCAATAAATTGTGTGATGTCAGTAGAAGAAAGTGAGCGTGAAGATAAGATTAAATCAATTTTAAATCGGTCTGAACCTGGTGCTTGATAGTTAGACGCATCTTGTGCTGGGTCTAATAATGATGTGTCCGCTGAAGAAGTAATAATGGATTCTGTTATCTCAAAACCAATTCTTGCATTTGCGGTATTATTATTGTATTTTGATGTTGCTATAGTTTGTGAATCGTTCTTAATAAAGAAACCATCATAGAAAAAAACACCTTCTGTCACAGAAAATGTTTGACCTGTTCCTACACCAGTTGTATTTGCATAGACAGGTGAAATTTCGTTTGTTTTAATAATTTCATCAGATGTAAAAGCTTCACCATAAACTTGCTTAACCATCAATGTGATTGGGTCACCACCTTCAATAGCTTCATATACCTTAATAACTTCGGCACGCTTTGATTCGTCATTGGAAAGAATGGTTGTTCCAATAAAATTGTTTGCAACAATTTCGGTTGAAGCATAAGTTGGACTTAAATTAATATAAGTCGCATCTTGTAAGAATGTTTGGCCTCCAGTAACAACAGAACCATTTTTAAAAACATGGTTTCCAAATCTTTCTGATTGTTTTTGGAGAATAGTTTGAAGTTGTGTTAATTCTCTAGCTTGAACCGCATAGCCAGGCTTAAACAACATTCTGAGGAATTTTTTATCCTCATCATAATCATCGTAATATGGGTTTACATTAAAATTAGTTTCAAGAGCCATGAACTATTTTTTCCTTTAAAATCTTACAACAAACTTGAGATTTTCAGCTTGTCCGTCTGTTCTTTCTGTTTTTACTATATTCTCTACATGCATTACATCACCAGTATAAGGTTGGAACTCTGGATTCTTTTGCGAAATAACTCGTCTGCCTGATGGATTCGTGTTTGCTCCAATCAATGGTGCACCTACTTGAGCAGAACCTCTAACTTTAGTAAGTCTAACAACATTTGATGTAAAATCATTTATATAGCCACTAAAACTTGTTGAGTTTATTGATGCACCTTGATAAACAAACTCATTTAAATTATAAGCCGTACCTGCAACAAGTGTTAAATCTGTCGTCTGTGAGATGACACTATTTGCTACAGCAGTATTTGCTTGGATTGTTGCTCCATATTTATATGGGTCTCTTAGCAGGCCATACTGACGGAAGGTTGTATTTGCAGAAATTAAACCGCCTTCAGTAGAATCAATTTCACCAATTTTCATGGCAACCATAACATTTGATGCACCTAACTGTTTTGCAGAGTTGAATCCATGGCCAAACTTTGGCGGCAATACTGCTCTAGCAGTAGCACCAGTTCCTGTTCCAAAGATACGCACATTTGTATAAGTGTAATCTCTACCTCTTGTGGTAACTATTATTTTTTGAATTGAATTTCCACTTAATCTTGGTTGACTTAGTACCGTAGTTCCATCACCTTCAACATAAACCCTTGTCGTTAAAGCAAGTGCATTTGCAGTATTTGAACCACCACCATTTGCAGTCGCACCTGTTGAAAGTGTGATTTTTAAATTTACAGAATCGACAGAAGCCACATAGTAAGAACCACCAAGGCCTGTTCCTGTAATTGACATATTTGCGGTATTTTTTAAAGCTGCCGATAAATTAGGAGAAACCGCATCATCGGTACTCAAAACTGTTAAAATTGTGCAACCTGTTTGAAATGCAGAAACAATAACATTACTGTGAATGTATCCTGTACCACCATTAGTAACTACAATTTTTGATAATTCACCATCAACTGCAATATTGGCAGATGTAGAATAATCTAATTTTGAAGTAGATGTTGGTGCAGGAATCCAGTTTGTAGTTAAAAAACGATTAGATGCACGAACATTATACAAATATTTCCAAAGATAACCATCTGAAGTTTCAATAACTCCATTGGCAGCTAAATTTTGACCTGATGGTTCTACGGTAGAATTTGACGAAACATTATTGCACAAGCAAAGATAAACATTTTTATCTGTGTTCACCACATACATTGGTTTTAAATTTTGACTTGTATTTGTTGACAATAATGATGACAATTCAATTGTATCATCATACTGACGATATTTTGTGTTACTTGTCCAATCAATTTTTGGAACAACTAATTCAACATCATTACCTGTAACTCTTTTTGCGGCATACATGTTATCCCAAACACTTTTTTCATCTTTTACGGTGTCTGAAATAGAATCAGGCACATCATCATTTGTCCAAGGAATATGATTGCCAATAAACACATAACCAAGTGTAGCTGGTTCTGGTTCGTAGAATGATTCTTTAAATTGTTCTGCGTTATTAAACGCAAGTTTTTTAGATGTGTATGAAGTCGCCATATTCTTTATTTATTTTGATTACCAAGCGTCAGTCGAGGCAATTCTACTCCAGATATTTGTCGTTCCATCATATGCGGTTGTGCAATAATAGAAGTAATTGTTCGCAAGATATACCATACCTTTTGTATCACCACCAGCACCTTTGTTATTTGCAGGCGCAGAAGAAACAATAATCAATGAATTAGCACGAACATAAGCGGTATTTTGAATTGTGCTATCTGGGAATGTTAATGTACCATCATCACCAAATGTCCATGCCTTTGATGTTCCTCCAGTATTAGCCCTAATTTGGATACTTGTATAAGCGTATAACTCAGTAGTTGCCGTCCCCATAAACAATGCAGTAGAATCATCGCTAGTGGTTGTTAGATATGCGGAGTTGGCTCCGTAAGTATTAAAATCTAGTTTAGAGTTTCCTAATCCATTAATAATGGTGCGAGTATTTGCGTTATTTGCAGTATTAAACGCAGCTTGTGCCAAAATGTTTGCAGAGTTTGCTCTATCAAAGGCCGCATTTGCAAGATTGTCGTAGTTGATTGCAATCGCAGCCGTTGCAAGTGCGATATTTGCAGTATCATATGCGGAATTGGCGTGAGAAGATACACTATAAACTAATGTATTTGCGATATTTGCAAGATTGAAAGCACCATTAGCATGTGCAAAGTTAACCGCAGAGTTCGTATTAGCAGCATTAAATGCAACTTGTGCTAAAACATTTGCGGCGTTTGCTTTACTAAATGCTGCATCAGCAGTAACATTTACGGTGTTTGCCCACGCATAAGAAGCATCTGCTTTTATATTGACAGTATTGGCAAAAGCATATGCAGAAGTAGTGATGGTGGCAACTGTATTCGAAGAATTAAATGCGGCTTGTGCCAAAACATTTGCAACATTGGCTTTATCAAAAGCACCTTGAGCCAACGCACTAATAGAGTTTGCAAAATCAAAAGAACCATTAGCGTGATTGTATCCAGCTAAAGCAATTGTTTCTGCCGTATTTGATTCATTAAACGAAAGTGCAGCAGTTGTGAGTGCAGTATTTGCTTGATTAAACGCACCATTAGCGTGATTATAACCCGCATTTGCAGTATTTGATGCATTAGTGATAAACTGATTGTTTAATGAAATTGAAATTGTGTTTGCAAAATTATAAGCATTTTGTGCTAAAACATTAGCAGCATTGGCTTTAGTAAAGGCAGCATCAGCAGTAATATTTACGGTGTTTGCGAAAGCAAAAACCGAATCTACTTTGACATTTACCGTATTTGCAAAACTATGTGCATCATTGGCTTTTGTAAATGCGGCATCTGTTTTAATATTTACAGTATTACTAAATGCAAATGCAGCTTCTGCTGTAATGTTGGCAGTATTTGCTTTTGCGAAGGATGCTTCACCAGTTGCATTAGCAGTATTGGCGGCGTTAAATCCTGCTTGAGCAAGAACATTAGCGGCATTAGCTTGTGCAAATCCGGCATCTGAAGTTATATTGACTGTGTTTGCAAATGCATGTGCAGAATCAACTTTTACATTAATTGTATTGGCAAATGCATATGCAGCTTCAGCAGTAATGTTAGCTGTGTTTGCTTGGTTGTAGGCACCCTGAACAACACCTGCATTAGCGGTGTTTGCGGCATCAAATGCGGCTTGAGCTAAAACATTGGCAACATTTGCTTGTGCGAAGGCAGCATCAGCAGTTATATTGACTGTATTTGAAAAAGAGAAGGCAGCATCTGTCTTAATATTAATTGTATTTGCAAACGCATACGCAGAATCGACTTTAATATTTACGGTATTACTAAATGCGTATGCTGAATCAACTTTAATGTTGATGATATTGGCAAATGCATATCCAGAATCTACTTTGATATTGGCAATATTTGCAAATGCATAAGCGGAATCTGCAATTATATTTGCGGTATTTGCTCGTGAAAATGCAGCTTCAGCGGTGGTGTTTGCAGTATTTGCTTTTGCAAATCCGGCGCTCGCATCTGCCTGTGCGGTATTAGCAGCATTAAATCCTGCTTGTGCTAAAATGTTTGCGGAATTTGCTTTTCCATACGCAAGATTAGCAGTTGCAAACGCAACAGGTGCTACATTGTCAATTGCAAAGTCTAAGTTTGCAAGACTAAGTTGTTTGGTGGTAAAAGTACCACTACTTTTATCAACGACCACAAATACCGTATTCAGCGTATTTGAATCGGGCGTTGTTAGTTCTGTTAAATCGGTTATTCTAATTGTCGTTGACATTTTTATTCCTATGTTTCTACTGAAAGAATCAAATCATTTTCAGCAATAATCTCGTCTAGTGTTACTTCTGTTGCAACCGCATCGTAATCAACATTCAATACCACCAATTCTTCATTATTTGCAGTTATTGTAAAGGCAGAATTTACAGTCAGTAATGTATCGCTAATGATTGAATTCACCATGCGAATCTCTGAGTTTACGGCAATCCATGTGTTTGCGCCAATAAAATCAAGATTGGCTGCCTTAGTAAATTTAGTACCTGTTCCAACAACAAAAATGGTGCTGTTAACATTAACAGTACCAGAAAGTGTTCGAATATTTTTAGGTACCGTTAATGTGTTCATTGTCACATTATTGGCATCTAATTCATTTAGTTTATTTAGCTCTGCATAGGATTTAAATCCAGCAGGATGTAAGAGTTCTTTAAAGATTTTTTTATACTTGCCAAACTCAATTTCCGATGATAACAAGTAAGAATAGTTAATGTAATAATCACGACCTTGTAATTTTCTGTCGGAAGATGAAAGAATTGAATCTGAAGAAGTCCATCTTCCGGCCAATTCTTGCAATGTTGGACTGAGTGTTGCATTTGCTTGAGCCGTTCCATCTCCAATTGAAGTCAAAACAATTTGAGGTGTGGTACGAATACCTTTACCTGGATCAAGAATTGTGATTTCTTGGATTTCACCAGCACGACCAGTACCACGGGGAAATAGATTTTCTCCATCACCCATAATTGTCGTAACGGCTATGTTCGCACTTATTCCAAGTGTAGAACTTACAGTAATTGTTGGAAGTTTGTCGTTAGTGTATCCTTGACCACCTATCAAATATCTTCCCAAATGTCTAACTGGTCTATTTGTTAGAATTGAACCGAAGCTTGTATTTACATTAAGTGAAGTATTTGAAGCAATTGATACCACAGTTCTTGTATTAGAACCAATCATAATTTTATCGCCAACAATTAGTTCTGTTTCAAACAATGTTTCATAACCTTGAACCATTACATTACTTGCAGATGTTACACTTGCGTTTCCAGTGATTTTTGATGGAACAAATTTTACTTCTGTAATTGTTCCTAATGCAGAAACATTTGTAACCTCGGCCGCAGCACCAAGTCCAAAACTCATTGGTTTGTTGGTAAAAACAAGTTCATCACCAACTGCGTAATCTATGCCTCCGTCAGTAATTATTAGTTTACCTAAAGAACCAAAAGTATCTATTTTTACGATTGTGTTGGTGGTTGTATTTGCAATTGGAACAATGTCAACAATCGCTGGGTCTGCATTTAGTGTTGGTGTTGTTGTTACTGCTAATTCAGAAATAAGAACTTGAACATTACTAATTTCACCAATAGTGGTGTAAGAAATGTTTGATAGTGCTTGTGAAATAACAGTATTTACATTTGCAACTGTATCGCCAGAAAGACCCCAATTTAAATTGTAGATGATATTATTTGCTGGGTCAATATCTGAAATTACATCTGAAAAAATGGTATAACTATTTGGTGTATTAGTACCTGTTGTATTAACTGCACCTACGGCAAAAAATAATTCTTCTTCAGGAATACCTATTGCACGAACATTGGCTGCAACTTGAAATCCAGCACCACCATCACGAATTATTACTTGATTAATTTTACCACTAAATGTTTTAGAGATAAACGCTTTTGGTTCTCTCTCAAAAGTAGGAACAATAATACTAATAGGATCACCAACATTATAGTTTGCACCACCATCAAGAACAGTAATTGTTAATAATGAAGAAAATGCTCTTGCACGAAGATATATTAATGTATCATCATTTGCAATAATATCAAATAAAATTGCTTCACCAATTGTAAAATCACTAACAACAGTTTTTGAATTTACATAAAATGCAGTAATTTGTTCATTGTTTATAGTTTCAATCTCTATTTCTTCAATTAATGCAGTTGCACCAGAAATTAAACCAGTTATTTTTCTATTTTTAAATATTTCTATATTGATGTTACGATAAAATACTTCAATCTCTGAATTGTTTGCAGGTGCAGTATAAAAATAAAGTTTGTTTATTTCTTTACGAACAAAATAATTAGATGTTGCAATTAAAGAACCATTCACATAAACTGTAATGGTTGTATCTAATGCCGAATTAAAAGGTACAAGATTGAATTCTTTTTTAGTTCCATTTCCAGTATAGAAACTTGAAATGTCTTGAGTTACCTTAATAACCTCATCTCTTTTCCATTTACCATCAGATGCTCTTAGAACATCATTTTTAGGATACTTAACTTCAAGTTCTTGCCCAAATAACATTCTGAACAATAACTTAAACGAGTTCTCAGAACCTTTTGCTAAGTAAAGAGGTAAAACATTTTTAATTAAAAACGCTTTATCAACCTCAACATCTTTAGATACTAATGAGGCATATGTTGCAAAAAACTGTTCTTCAAAATCATCAATTGAATCGTCAACATCAGATAGATTTCGAAGGTCTTTGGCTCTTTGAGTTAAATCATTGAGTTGAGTACCTTGTTTAGTTTCAAGATATTCGTAATATGCTTCTAAAAAAGAAATGAATAACGGATACTCTTCCCGAATAAATTCAGGAACTTGGCGATTAACAAGTAAAGAAGTTTTTAAATCAGACATTAGACACTAACAAGTTCGGTTACAATAGCAGAAGGGTCTGCACTATCAATTGTAATAATAGTATTTTTTGCAGATGATAAAATACCTTTTTCTGATTCTAAAGAAATACGAATAAAACCATCACTTGGTTTTACAGATAAAATGCGAATATCAGTTAAAGTAATAATACCATTTTGATAATCAATTGTTCCTGCTTTTTCACGAATAATTTGTTTCTGTGCAAAATTATCATAATAAACAGTTCTTAAATCACCAAATCTGGAATCTAAAACCGCAATAGCAGTAGCACCATATCCATCTCCATCACCGCCAGAAATAGTAACTAATGCAGATGTATAATCAATACCACGATTAACAACCGTAATCTTTTGAACACGACCATTAACAATTGTTGCAGTAGCACTAGCACCAGTTCCATCACCTGTAATTGTTACAGTTGGTGCAACAGTATAACCAAAACCAGGATTCGTCACATTGATTTCTGTAATGCCGGTGTATGAGTTTGGGACTTCTTCTAATTGTGCCGTTCTACGGACACCTAACGAATCAAACACATCAAATTCTGATGATGCTAAGCGATTGGTTGTTGTACCACGGTGTAATTCAGCATTGAATTCAATCTGATATGTTTTTGAAACATTAAGTTCTGGAACAAATCTTTTTTGTAATCTCAGTATAGTTTCTGAACCACGAATTGCATTTAAATCTACACCATCTACCGAATCTTGCAATTTAGAAAGAACAAAAGTGGCATCAAACTTATTTAAATTTGTATTGTTATAAGTTAAAACTGCATTGCGAATTGAAGTTTTAATTGCTTCAGCACTTTGAGTTGTTTTGTTTTTATCATATTCCACATAGTTGTCGATTAAAAGATACAAGAATTGTGGATCAATAATTTCCGCACCAACAGAAACAATTGCTTTTGGTGAAATAATATCATCAACAATTCTTTGTTTTTCTGTTTCTGAGATATAGTAATTTTGTTTTGGTTTTAATGACACAAATACTTTACCATAAACAGGAGGTATCGCATCTTCGCCACCCCAAACAGACAATGAATCTACCGATGGGTAGTTTTTCTTGATGTATGATTCATAATCTTTAAATGTAACCAAACGATTCTGTGTGGTAAATTGTGCAGGTGCACCAAATTTAATTTCATCAACACTTTCTCTTAATGAACCACCAGAGGCGGCAGAGATGGGAGAAATTACATAATTGTTGATACCTTCATTTAAAGAATCTACCAATGCGGATGTCGCAACAAAGTTATTGGCTTTATCTGCAGCAGTTCCATTTGTAACCAAGTATGTTACAGAAACAACCGCACCATCGGGTAATTTTTTACCAACTACATCATTACCAAAATAAATTTGGAATTTACCACCTTTGTTTTCTTGCACATAAAAAACTTCGGATGATGAAGTCACATCCAAAACATCGGTAACTTTATTGTAAACAGTTAATTGTGTATTGCCTGCGGCAGGAATTGAAGTTATTTTAATTGTGGTTGTGTCAATATTTGTATCTGGTAAATTGAATACTTGTTTTGGATTTGATGCTTGGTCATAGTTGAAAACATAAGTGACTAACTGACCTTCGTAAATATCAAGGTTCTCAAAATAATATTGATTGTTCGCTTTTAATACAGTAATTTCATCCAAGACAACAAAGTTATATGATGTGTTGTCAATTTGGTTTGACAAAAATGCAAACCCAGAGGGAATTGTTAAACTACCTGAATTACTTGTTGCGGACTGTGCAGTAAAATTAATTGTTGCAATTGGTGCTCTTTGAGAATATGGAACATATCCTAAAGTTTTAGCATGTGAAACTACCGAATCACGAAGCAATGCACTATCTAAAAAGGACTCATTCGCAACCATGTTTAGATAGTATGCGTTATAATGGGTATTGTAGGCTAAAAGGTCAAGTAAAATACTTAAACTAGAACCTTCAAAATCATAGTCTGTAAATTCAGATTGTTGATTTAAAAAGTTCTTTAAATTTTGCTTGATTGTATCAAAATCAAGTTCGGTAACTCTTAAACGGTCTGCCATTTTTATCTAATCCGTTCTAGGAAAAAATTAATTGTAATTGGGCTTGGGTTGTTAATTACGAAAAACTCAAGCACAACTGAGTATTTGTTTTCGTCTGGCGTTGCAGTCGCAGTAACTTTTGAAACACGAGCTCTTGGCTCAAAGTTATTGATTGTTTCTTCAACTTCTCGCTCAATTTGTGCGGCCATAACCGAGTCAACATTTTCAAACAAAAGTCTGCGAATGTTACTTCCCAATTCAGGTTGAAATGGGCGCTCATAGTGATTTGTTAGAACAAGATTTTTAATGGAGTTAATGACGGCATATTCACCTTTATAAACATTGACATCCTTTCTTACAGGATGAATGGTGAACGCCAAGTCCAAGTCTCGAAATGTTCTTGTTGTATTATCGATTGTCGTTACTGTTGTCATCTTCTATTTATTCAACCTCCGGCAAAAACATTTGAAGAACCTGCGGCCACAGAAGTGCATCCTGACAAAGCATCTCCAACTCTTCCTGCACCTTTTCCGTTCACAAAAACTTTTGAAGAACCTGCGGCAATCGGAGCATTATGTGCGGGACAAGGAGAGCCTGGGAGTAAATGAACTGTGTTCACATCGCCTTGCCGAGACCAAGGAATACCATTGACAAAAACATTGCCAGAACCTACTGCTCTAACCATTCCTGAGCAATGTGCGGAATCTGCATCTCCAACTCTTGTTGCTGCCGGCATCTTATATCCTAATCGTAGTAAGTATCCATAAATGAACGAATGCCCTCTAAATCATTCATTATTTTTTGTGTTACTGTAAATGTTTCTGTGCCTGGAACTAAAAACTCATCATCATAATTAACAGTAATTTGATATGTTTTAAGTTCAAATAATCTTGTATCTTGGTTTAAATCATATAGTTCTTTTTTTAAAGGCATCTTCTGCACACCAACAATTATTGTGGGAGTTTCTATTTTATCACTACTGCCTTTACTTACATATTTAAAAGTATCTAAAAAAGGATCCGCATATTTACCAATAATAGTGGCTAAAATTGGACCAGAAGTTATAACTACACCAGGTTCAGAGACTCCAGTTGAACTTGCACCCACAACAATATTTGATTCCATTTCATCACCTGAAGCGGTAATTGTTGCATTTACAGTTCTTATGGACCTGGCGGTTGACTGTATTTCTGTTGGAGAATCTCCCGCAGGTGAGACAACAATACTAATGGCCATTCGTTTCTCTTTTCATTAATTCCTGCAATCTTTCATTCCAAGAATCCATTTCTTCGTGTTGTTCATGTGTATGTGGTGGTTCAGGTATTTCAGGTATAAACCGAATGACATTATCAAATCTTTCGGGTATATCTTCATACTTCGTATATGTCTTTAACTCACCATTCAACAAAACAACAAACTCATGCGCCATATTAATTCAAATCAATTCTTGGTGCATTAACACTATAATTTCCGGCAGAGTTCCAAGAAGTTGTTCCACCAACATCAGCCGCAAAATTTCTTCCAACAGTCATATTCATATTGCCATCTACTTTCATATCAGCATTACCTTGCACATAAACTTGTGCATTTCCTTGAACAGTAATATTACAGTCTCCCATAATATAAACATTATCGTCTTTCATAACGATAGAGTATTTGTCTTTTGTAATTTTCTCTACTCTGTCACCATTAGGATACCATTCGGTAAAACTACCATTTCGGTGTGCAATATGAATTCGTTCTTTACCTGGTGTATCGTCATATTCGACAATGTGACCAGATTCAGTTTCCATTACTTTATTGTATGGGTAAACTGTATCATATTTTGTTTCAGGTTCGTTCCATGTAGATGTTACAGTTGAAACTCCAGTTACTTTATTCTCTTTTCGTTCCTGAATATAAGTTTTTATAATTGTATCTGAATCATTTCGTGCAAGCCTTGATGTAGTTGGTTCATCTAAGTTTAATGGATAATTATTTGCTTGTGTTTTTTCAACAATCTCAATACCTGTTCCATCAGTATTGTATGTTTTTGATTCTGGTGTTCTTGGTGATTTCGCAAGTTCAGCAGATGTTCTTGGGTCACTATACGCCTCTTGTATGTTTGCAGGTTTTAATGGAATACTAGGAAAAACACCAAGAACTATCGGTTCTTGTGCCATTTCTCCATCTGTAAAAAACCCAAACACCATTTCACCTTCTTTTGGTGCATATGGGTTTATATTATTTGTTGGTAAAGAAACTTGAGCCCAAGGAAGTGCATCGGTTGAAAGTTGCATCTTATTATCAGCATGCCAACCAACGCAACGAACTTTAACACGACCTAACTTTAATGGGTCTTGTCTGCTTTCAACAAAGCCAATCCACCAAACGAATTGACCTGCACCTGCAAAATCATTTTGTGCCATATTAATAATTCAATAGTTGTGTTAATTGTTCTGGATTGCTTACAGTCACATACTCATTGTTTGTAGTTGTGGAAGCAACCTCAATAATTGTTTCGTGTTTGTCGTATTTAATAATCTGTCTGGAAGCAACAATCATATACTTACCACTCACACTCACATCTTCATTATCTTCACCTTTTATTTTTCTACCAAAATTAGGTGCGTTAAGATTAATATTGAAACCTGATGTTAATTGAAAGTTACCTGGCATCGCCAATTTAACTCTTTTGTTCATTAAATGTGCCATAATGGCAGTTCTTTGAAACAACCAGTTTTCAATACTTTCTTCCTTTGAAAGAGAAGTCGGGTCGTTTTTCTTAATATAACTGCTCAATTGTTTTGCGGCATTAAAAGATGCCATAGAAATCTTTGATGCAAATGCTTCAACGCTTTTAACACCACCTCTGTTTTCAAATACAGACTGATTGGGTGTTTCACTACCATGTTCCATATTATAAAACATATCACCAAACCCAATGTTCTTTTTTGCAGTTGTTCGTGTAATTGGGTCAAAACCAATAAACTGTCCTGCATTAACACCAGACTTAATTTTCTCAAGCATATCAGTTTGTGATATAACTTCTAATCCACGAGCCGCACCAATTTCTTCAATTGCATTTACTTGTGTTTGATTTTTGAGTTCAAATCTAACATCAAGCAATTCTGGTTGTGTCAGTAGTTTAGAGAGAGAAACAAAGTTGTAACCAGTTGTGTTTTGATAGAACAAATAGTTTGGAGATTGTTTCGCATCCAAAGACCTTTTTGTTACCCATTCAATTGCTTCAATAGGTTTTAAATTAGGTATAACAATTTTTCGAATACCTGAAGTCGATTCAAAGAAACCACCAGACTGATTTTCAGGTATCTTTAAATAATCTGTAAGAATTTTTTCAACAACTTTTGAATATGTTCCTTCGTAAGACTGATTAATTCTTTGTTGATTGGAATAAATCATTTCATCGGAACAAAAATGCAATACAAAAAATTCACTATTCAGACCACTATTAATTCGGTCTGATTGTTTGTAGATTCTAAACGATTTTTTAAAATTGGCAATATCAGGGTCTTGTTCACTTTTAGAAATGTCGATAAGCAAAGTTTCAGAACCATCAAAAATTAAAGAACCAGAAAGACCAATTGCATCTCTTACCATAATATGCCCGCTCATTACAGGCATAAAAACAGAATCAAAGATATTGATTTCTTCGTAAATGGAAGAAATATCAATTGGTCCTGCTTTTGTCATCACCACAAGTTCATTAATTTTGAACTGTGTTGACTTTTTTACCGAAAAACTCATTGTTTAATAACTTTCTTAAATTCTTTTTCGACCGCAGATACAAACTCTGGTTTTAAAAGTTTAATACTTCTTTTATTTTCATTCAATTCGTTTTCATAATCATAATATGATTGTTTTTCTTTAGTGATGGCTTGTGTAATTGTAGAACTGTCTTGTAGGGTATAACTTGTGGTTGTAGGTGCCACATTAGCCCAAGTATTAGCATCAACTTCTAATTTTTCGATGATTGAAATGTTATCGAAATTTGTTCTTGTTACGACTTTGTAATATGCATGAACATTGGTTACATTCATTGCCCACGAAAGACCAGTAACACTTGTATTTGCGGTATCCGCATAATTGTTTGCAGAGTATTTTTTATCAACATATTCAATGAATGTAGAATATTGCAAAGGCCAATCATATTGTGGGTCGTAAATGTCATTAAACATTAAAACGATCCAATGTCTTTCAGGACTATCGTAAAATTTAGCCGCAACAATTTCAGGTGTGTCACCTTCTTGCAAATCGTATTTGTAAAATGCCGATGAGTTTTCTTTTAGTGATTGTTCAAAACCAAACCTTGCAGTAATGTTCGTAATCTCATCAAGGCCTGATGTTCTAGTATTTGAACTGTATAATGCTTTTGGAAAATAATTAAAATATTTTGCCATTATTTTCTCGCAGAACTTAGGGTTGCAGATGTTGCTAAATCTTCCCTAAAGTCCTCTTTCGTTAGATATGTTGTTTCTTGGAATTGTAATGTGGCTTGAATTGCAACGGGCATACCAGTTCTACCGAGAGAAGGTTTGTTTTCACCAGGTACCTCATATGCAGAGAACCCGTTTGGTGCGTAATTGATATCAATTGTAGTCAAAACACAAGTTGCAATTTGTGGAATGTTTGGGTTTTCTCCACCTGCATAATAAAACTTAATATCGAACTCAGAGGGAGGTACTAAAAATCCTGAAGTTTCAGAACCTTTATCGCCTTTTAAAATTTCTGGCGCTTGATGAAAACGAAGTCTTTCTAATATTTTCTGAACTTCTAATGCTTCTCGTTCATCTCTTGGGTAAAAAGTAAAATCGAATTGAAATGTTCTAAAATTGGGCGACTTGTAAATCATTTCAAGCATTGGGTTTACAACACGACCAGTTCTTGCCAAAAATGCTGCGGCTGTTTGTTGACTATTCAATAAACTACCAAGTCCTTCTCCAAGTATTTGTTTTACATTTTCACCACCTGATTTTTGAAGTGATGCTCCTAATTTACCTAAATCGCCAGTTTTTTTATAATCTTCATAAGCAGATTGGCCTGCGGCAAAAACTTGACCCGCAAATTCACTACCTAAAGATAACTGGTCATAAGATTGTGAATAACTGTAATTCAAAGTATCTGGCATGTAAAGTGCAATTGCATCAGTTGTTAATGCTGTGGTTTTAAAATTTATATTCAAACCTTTTTCGGTAATTCTCTTAATCGAGGTATCAATTAACTTCTGTGATTCTTCGGCATTAGGTGTGAAACCTCCACCTTTTTGTGCAAACAGATTATTAATACCACCAGTAATACCAGATGTTATTTTTCCAATAAAACCTGAAGCTGCATTTATCGCACCATTTTTAACTGCGTTTAATGCTTTACTTGGAATGTCTCCACCTGCTTTAATCGCATCAATTACACCTGCAGCGCCCACATTTGTAACATCACTTGTAAATTTTTCACTACCAACGAATCTTTTTGTTAATGAAGTTGTTTTTTGTTGGCGAACATAAAAAACAACATAGTGTGCTTTGTCATAATTACCAACATCAAGTGGATATCTTAATGTTGTTCTTTCAAATTCGCTTCCAACAAGTTTAGCTAAAGGTCCTCGTTTAGTTTGACCTTTGTCGAAAGAGATATCAGAGAATCCAAAAAGTGCCATATTTGTCCTGTAGGTTAGATAGATAATATTTATGTCATACAAAGGATGGTTTCGACCAAAAAACCCAAACAAATACAAAGGTAATGCGACCAACATTATCTACCGTTCCAATTGGGAACTGAGAGTAATGAAGTACCTAGATGATAATCCGGCAGTTATATGGTGGGCATCGGAAGAATTGCCGATACCTTATGTTTCGCCAGTTGATAACAGAGTGCATCGATATTTTCCAGATTTCATTGTCAGGACCAAACGGAAAGATGGCTCCGAGCAGACTTCGATAATAGAGGTGAAGCCGTATAAACAAACGATGATGCCAACGCAAAAACGCAAGACCCAACGATACCTGGCAGAAGTTGCCACCTATGCCGTAAATCAAGCAAAATGGAAAGCTGCCGATTTATTTTGCAAAGAACATGGATGGCATTTTCAGTTAGTCACCGAAAAAGAGTTGGGACTTTGAGATAAATAACCTAATGGCGACACTAATTGACAGAATTCAAGCATCATTGGCGAAAGAAGGACTTACGCCAAGGACAAATGCAGCCAGAGATTGGCTAAAAAAGAAAGTAAATGATTTGAGACCTTCACCAGCATCAATAATGAGGGACAAAGAAAGACTTCGTGATAAGTCATTTATTGGTCGCATGTATTTTTATTTGTATGATCCAAAGCACAAAGATACGCTGCCATACTACGACAGGTTCCCATTGGTTATTCCAATAGAACGCTACCCAGACGGTTTTTTAGGGTTGAACTTGCATTACATTCACCCAAAGCATCGTATCATCCTTTTGGACAAATTAAGTGAAGCGGCAAACAATTCTAAATTTGATGAAACAACTAGATTAAAAATTAGTTATCATTATTTACAGAGAGCATCAAAAATATTTGAGGCACAACCTTGCATTAAAAGATATCTGTTCAACCACATTGATTCTCGGTTCTTAGAAATTACAGCCGATGAGTGGGATATTGCCGCATTGTTGCCCGCAGAAAACTTTGTTGGTGCAAACACAAGTAAAGTTTACTACGATTCACGGAAAAAATTCTAATGTCATTTTCACCAAACTTATTCTTATCTAATGTAAGAGCAAAAGATGGTTTAGCTAAGCCTTCTCGTTTTGAAGTTATCTTGCCTATTCCACCTTATATCAATCAATTTGTAGGAAATTCAATTATTGAAAAGATTTTGAATTTTCCAAACTCTGTGTTTACAGATGTTTCAAATGCAATTGGTTCTGCATTTGGTCGAACTGGAGGAAGTGACGAACAATCTACAAGTGCCAATTCAGGTATGAGCCGTTATTTAGCACTTCAATGTGAAAGTGCGGAACTACCAGGCAAAACATTACAAACTGCTGATGTTAAAATTTATGGTCCTATTTTTAAAGTGCCATACAATGTGCAATATGCAGATACTACTTTGACATTTATATGCACAAACGAATTCTATGAAAGAAAACTGTTTGACCGTTGGATGGAAGCAATCATACCTTCTGACACAAATAATTTAAGATTTCCAAAAGGTGTCCAATCAAGATACCTTACAAATATTAAAATTATTCAGTATGATGATTTTATCAAACAAATTTATGCAGTAGAATTGATGGATGCATTTCCAATTGGAATTGCACCGCAATCTTTGAGTTGGAGTGAAGATGGTTTTCATCGTCTTTCGATTCAGTTTGCCTATCAAAGATACAGACCAATCTATCAGGGAACTTACGACCTTGCAGCTGCTGCAACTGCGCTCTTTGGTTCTGGTCTGTCGAGAATTTTACCATTAGGTCGTGCTCTTTAATTAATTAAGCGAGGTTATTATGTTACCAAAAATCGATGTACCAATCTATTCTGTCAATTTGATTTCGACAGGCAAACCTGTTCGTTTTCGCCCATTCTTGGTGAAAGAACAGAAACTATTTCTAATGGCTGCCGAATCGGAAGACCAAAAAGAAACTATTGAAGTTATTCGTCAAGTTTTAAAGAATTGTATTCTTGATGAAATTGACATTAACAATATTCCTACTTTTGACCTTGAGTTTCTTTTTATGAATCTCAGAGCAAGGTCTGTTGAAGAAGTAGTTGAACTCAAATACAAATGTAACAACACCGTAAAAGATGAAAAGGGTGAAGATAAAGTTTGTGGAACATCTGTTGATTTTAAATTAAATTTGTTAGAAATTCATCCTACAAAATCAGAAAGTCACACAAACAAAATTCAACTTAATGAAAATCTAGGTGTTTGTCTGAAATATCCAACTTTTGAAATGATTCAGAAGTATGAAACAATGGATGAAAAAGACATTATGATGACAATTCTTATTGACTGTATCGATTACATTTACGATAAAGATAGTGTCTATTATGCAAAAGATACAACCAGACAAGAGTTGGAAGAATTCGTGGACAGTTTACAACAATCGCATTTAGAAAAAATCAAAGTGTTCTTTGATACAATGCCCGAAGTTAAGAAAGATGTGCATTTCAAATGTCCAAAATGTGCATATGAAGAAGATATTGCGATTAGAGGACTACAAAGTTTTTTCGGTTAACATTTCGTTATGATACCTTGAGCAATTACTATCAGACAAACTTTGCTTTAATGCAGTACCACAAGTATAGTTTGACTGAACTTGAAAACATGTTGCCTTGGGAGAGAAACATCTACTTGGCATTATTGATTAAACACCTTGAAGAAGAAAAACAAAGAATAGAATTACAGAAACAAACGAGAAAAAGATAAATGGCCTTAAAAGATTACTTTAGTAAAACTAAAAAAACAAAAGACGAAAGTGATTTGAGAGAAAAAACTATTCGAAGTTTTTTTGGTGGGAAAGATATTTTTTCCACATTTGTTCGTTCTAAAGTTTCTAAAAAAGATTCTTCTACAAAATCTTCTAAAGAAAGCCAAGGTGAATCAGCATCAATAAACCAAGATAGTTTAGGATTTCTTAAAATTATCGCTCAAAATTCCATTTCATTACCTGGAATGGCGAGAGATGTGAATGTGCTTCGTCAGAATGTTGTTAAGTTGGTAAAGTTAAAAGCAAAAGAAACTTCAACAAAAGCCGACAAATTCTTTAAGACAGAAGAACAAAGAGAAGCAGAATTAGAAGCTACTAGAAAAAAACAAGAAGCAAAAGCGGTTGCAGTTGACAAAGATGGTAAACCTAAAACCGCAATGAAGGCGGCCGCAGGTGATGAGGGTGGTGGCATTTTAAGTGCCATTTGGGGTGCAATTAAAAAATTAGGTACACTCATCTTTTTTGGATTGATGGCCGCTATTGGTTCAGCAATTACATTTGGTTCTGATATTGCAACTTGGTTCGAAAAAAGTTTCAAACCTATGGAATGGGTTGAGAGTTTTTTTAATTCAATCAAAGAAGGTTGGAAAAAGATTACTGAAACGGATATTGTAAAAGAGACTTTAATTAAAGGTGTTGGCAGTTTCTTAGATTTTATTACTGGTGGTCTATTTGGTGAAAAAGAACTGAGAGAAAGTTTAAACAAATTATCCGAAGAATTAAAACCAATCATAACATTCTTTACGGAAATGTTTGATAGAGTAGTAAACTGGATGTCAGATAATATTGGTTGGGATAAGTTTACTATTCCACTTTCAAAGGCATCTTTCGATATAAAAGTTCCTGATTGGGTACCTGGTCTTGGTGGTAAAACACAAAAAATAGGTTTATCAGATATTACGATTCCTGGTTTTAGACCTTTCAAAAAGAGAGCAAGACCTGATGTAACTACACCTCCATCTGCACCAAGTTCTTCACCTACACCCGAAACTCCGCCCGCACCCGTAACATCTGGTTTAAGTAACGAACAGGCACAAGCGGCTCGTCAAAGTTTTGCGGAAAATGACCCACGAAGAAATGATAGACAGGAACAAGTAGAACCGGTAAATACAAAAACAGATGCAATCAAATTACTTGAAAAGTTTGGTGTAAAACCAGACCCTAAATCCATGTCTGGATTCTCCGACATGAAAGGTAATCCAATTGAAGAACCCAATCTTCGTGCCGAATTAAATGCAAGAGGTGTTGATGGTGATAGAATTATTAATTTGATTAAAAGTTCACCCACACAAGAATCAAAAGACCCAATAGCACGCCAATTAGGATTAAATATTTCTGGTAAAGAACCAGAATCTTCTCCTAGTGCGCCATCATTACCTCCTGCAAAAGATTTATCTTCAGGTACACAACCATCAAGCTCAGCTGGTCCTGTTAGTCCAAGTCCAGAAGATGGTGTACCACCAAGAACATCGGGTTCTTCTTTAGGACAATTATCATCGGATGTTGCAGAGGGTCAAAGAATGGATTCTGGACCTGATATGGGAAATATTGTCAACTCATCTACTGTAAACAACAATAAAGGTACACTTGCTGGCGGTGATTCTAAAATTGCTGATGCATATAATTCTTCCTTTATTGATTCTTATTTCAAAACCGCTTAATAAAAAATGAACTCCAGCGAACTTGGCTTAGATATCAAGAAAACACTTACATCTAAAGTAAGTTTGGGTAAAGTTTCTGGTGTCGATAAAACATTACAGAAAGCCGCCAAGAATTATCTTTTATTAGGTAAAATCTCCCACAATTTAAATTTAATTAACCAAAACATCATCAATTTGGTGAGAGCGTTTGGTATTGAAGCAAGAGAAAAAGAAGATGCTCACTTTTTAAAAGAAGATGAGAGAGCAATTAATTTTCGTGTTCGTAAAGAAAAATACATTGAATCAAAAGTAAGAAAGTCCGACCCTGATGGCGATTCATCTGGAGGTATTTTAGGTTTCTTTATTCGAAAAAGATTAAAACAAGTCTTTAAAAAACTTGCAACAAAAGTAATGTTACGGTTAAGAAAAAATGAAATTTTTAAAAAACTCGTTAAAACAATTAACAGGTTTAAAAGAGAAATTAAAAACTTTTTTAAAAAATTAGACTTTAAAAAAATTATTGTTGAATGGTGGAGAGAAAAAGGAAAACCATTTGTCAAAGGTTTATTAAAAAAAGGATTTGAATTACTTAAAAAGTTAGGACCACTTTTTAAACGAGCACTTCCCCGTTTAACTGCCCGTTTAGCAACAATCATGGCCAGTTCGGCCGCAACAGGACCTTTTGCTCCTATAGTTGCAATTGTTGTTACTGCGGGATTTGTTTTATATGATGGTATTATGGGAGCGATTGATGAAATTGCCGATGGAGGCAATGGGTTTGTTGGATTCTTTTCAGGTATAATTGAAGGTATTACTTTTGGTATTTTCGATAGAAAATTGATTGCCAATAAAATGTATGGCGCAGGAGGTTTCATTTCAAACTTTTTTAAAACTGTATATGAAAAAATAAAAAATGTAGTGAAGATATCTTATAACTTTATTTCCGAAAAGTTAGACAATATTATCACACCTATATTTGAAAAAAGTAAAAAAGATTTTGATATTGATGGTAAAGAAAAAGAATATGAGAAAATTGTTGAAGAGGCTTTAGAAGAAGATAGAAAACAAAAAGAAAATGCAAGAAAATCTGCTGAAAAAGAATCTGAATATATTACAGGTCTTGCAAATAGTAACCGAGAAAAATTTGAAAAAAAACGCCGTCTTGTTGATAAAATTAATACACTAGAAAAAGAAGAATATGAAGCGGAGAGAAGAATTGCTCAGGCAGAAAATAAAATGCCTCCTAAAAAACCGACTGAAATTCCTCCACCTAAACGCCAAGAAGTAAAAAGAGAAGAACCTGCACCGGCTCCAGCACCAACAAAGCCGGCTCCTGCTCCAGCACCGGCTCCAGCACCAAAACCAGAAGATAAGAAAAAAACAAAACAACAAAAATTAAATGATGATGAAAAAGATACCTTTGAGAGAGCAAAAACTCTCGTTAAAGAATTAATTAGTCTTGGACTTACAAACAAACATGCTTTAAAAGCAATTCTTCAAACATCAGCAAAAGAATCGGGTATCAGTCCATCTGCAAAAGAAATGGGAGCAGGAAGTTATATAAAACAAGTAAAAGATAAGTCTAGGACTTATGAATACGGCACAAAAAAGAATTTAACTGGTCCAGAAAGAGTCAGAGAAGTTTTTCCACAACTTAAAACTATGGATGGTGGAAAATATATGGATGATGACGAACTTTTAAAAATTTTCTATGATAACGAAAAATTTTATGATATAGCATACGGTCTTTATTCTCCAAGAGGCTTTAAAATGGGTAATACGGAACCAGGAGATGGATACAAATACCGTGGGCGTGGTTACATACAAATAACATTTAAAAACACTTATAAAATGGTTGGAAATTTAATTAACCAACCTCTTGAAAGTAATCCAGACTTGATATCATCAAATCCAAAAATTGCGGCCGAAGCCGCTTTAATGTATCTTGCAAGTTCCATTGGCGGAAAAAAAGTAAAATTGGGTATTGAAAGAATGAATAAATTTGAAAGTGATGAAGAAGCTTTAAAATTTATCATTTTAAATGTGGCCAGAGGTGGTGCAGGTCTCAATGCAAGTCATTCTTATTTTAAAGATGAAAACTATGCAGAACAAATTAAACATGCAAAAGAAAAAGGAACCAAATATGCTGAAGCCGCAGTAGCTTCTATTGGTACTGGTGGTCCCGATACCTCCACACTTTCTAATGCATTTACTGTTGTTGAACCTGCAACTGGTAAAAAAATAATTTATGATTCAAAAGAAATGTTTTTGGGTCATCGTCAACAAAAGAAACCTGTTGAATATGATGTTGTAAACATTAAACATACCGATAATACAAAGTTGGCGAAAAATCTTCCTAAAAAAGATGTTGAAAAAGTTGATAATGCTTCAATCCTGTTGAGTAGAGTTGTGTAAATGGATAATAAAAAATTCAACGAACTTTTAGATTCCAATCAAATTGGTTTAATCTTGTCAAATGGTGGGAAAGATTTAACGAAGGAACAATTAAAAAGGGTCAAAGAAAAAGCCAATGAAGAAGCGGCTGATTTGTTGTTGTCAAAACAAATGAAAGCTGCAACTCAACCTGGTTATTCTGATTTTGTTTTAACACCATTCAGAGAAAAAATTATTCAGGAATTGGTAAAACAATCAGCTACACCTCAAACTAAGCAATCGACAACAATCAAATCTCCAGAAGAAAAGAAAAATTCAGAAGAAGAAAAACCAAAAGCCGAACAAGAGAAAACAAAATTAGACTTTACGGCATCTTTAAAAGTGTTTGCTAAGATGGGTCTTTCTTTTAAAACCATTGCACAAGAATTTAAAAAGATTAATAAAGGTTTCACACAGTTAGTTAAATTAGAGGGCGGCCGACCGGCGGAAGGTGGTATTTTAGGTAAAGAAATTTCTGATGCTAGGTCGAATCAACAATTATTTGTTAGACTTCCTAAAAAATCAGAAAAAACAACAGATGAATCTGAAGGTAGATTCTCTTTTTCTAAAATTATTAATTTATTGGTAAGCGGTTTAATGGTTGCAATTGGCAGTATGGTTATTGCCGTTTCTGATATTGGAACTTTTATTTCAAATACTTTTGATGGAGTAAAAACTGGTGCGATAAAATTTAAAGATTTTGTTGTAAATTTTGATTGGTATGAATGGTTCAGAACAGGCTCTATTGATTTTCTTAATGCAGTTTCTTTTGGTTTGATTAACAAAGAAGAAGCATCAGTAATTTTTAACACCTTAGAAGATGCAACAATAAAAACTATTGATGGTATAGGTAGATTTTTATCTTTGGCCAAAAACACTTTGGTTACCGAAGCAGAATCTTTAAAATATTGGCTTGCATTAGATGTTTTTGGTATTGATGTAAATGAAGTTCGAACAAGAGGTAAAAAAGAAGAACGAGATGCCTATGTTAAACAATTGCAAGATGATGGCACTAAACTTGATGGTGAAATTTCTGAATTAAATGTGAAAAAAGAGGCATTGGTAAAAAGAAGAAGTATTTGGAAAGAAAAAATAGAGAAATTAAATTGGAAAGAAAAGGATTTGGATGAAGAAGTTTATGATCCAATAACCGGTGTTTTAATTTCAGGAAGACAAAAAGAAATTAAAAAACAAGAAGAAAAAGTATCTAAACTTCCACCACCAATAGTTCCTCCTGCGCCGCCTGCACCAGCGCCTACTCCTTCACCAACACCTGCACCTCAACCTCCAAAAAAGACTCCTGTGCAAGAACCTAAAAAAGAAAAGGAAAAAACTTCTGGTGATGAAAATGTAACATATCCAACTACTAAAGGCCAGGCGGTAGTAACATCAAAATATGGAATGAGACAATTTAAAAATAAAGATGGAACTTTAGCGCCACCTCAATTTCACTATGGAGTTGATTATGCGGGAATTCCTCGTGGATCACCCATTCAAATTTTAACTTATGCAAAAGTAACTAATGCAGGTATGGTGAATGGTTATGGTAATATGATTACCTTGGCAATAAACAATGAGTTCCTTCGTTTTGGTCATTTGGATGAAATCAATGTTAAAAAGGGTCAAGAACTTGACCCCGGAACAATAATTGGTCTCATGGGTAATACAGGACAGAGTAAAGGTCCACATTTACATTTTGAACATCGAAATAAAGATAACTATAACCAACATAAAGAAAGCACATGGGATCCTTTAAAAACCGCAGCACCAACACTTATTGCAATGGGTGATAAGCCGGTGAGAATGATTGCGGACCAATATTATGGAAATTTTTTAAGTGACAAAGATTTACAAACTGGAGAAGTTTTAGGATTAACTAAAGAATCTTCCAAATTAGCTATGTTACAGAGACAACAAGGTAAAGTTGGAAATCCTTCTGTTGTGAATATAGAAAGAACAAATAATCTAAGCGTTAACGCCAGTTAAAAACCCGGCGCAAGGCCGGGTTGGAAGAAAGAGATTAATTACTTAATCTTGTTCTGCAAGAGATTTGAAATAGTCCAAATCTTCATCATCACCAATCGATTTATCAATCATGGACACATCTTCATCTTTAATTGAAGAAACAACTGAATCAACTGCTTTGGTCTTTGTTGCAGAGGCAGTACCATCAAAACCAAGAACTTTGTCGAGGCGTGATTTCAACTGTTCATAAGGTTTAAATTGTTTCTTTTCAGCAAACTCTTTAATACCATGTTCTGATTTCCAAAGTGCTTCAAGTTTTTCATCATTACCATCAAAAAGTGCAGATACTTCCGCAAACTCTGATTTATCATAATTACGATAACCTTCAACATTACGAATCTTCAACTTGAAGTTGGCACCTTCCCACATATCAAATGGGTTGACTGCTTTCTCATCTTCAAAATCTGGATTCATTGCTTCAGTAATCTTATCAAAGATTTTCTTACCAAATTTGAAAAGACGGACTTGTCCTTCATTTTCTTTATTGGCAGGGTCAGAAACTACCAAGATGTTCGCAATATAAGATAGTTTTCGTTTTTGTTTACGAGCAATATCTTTATTTGCTTCAATGCCAGAATTCCATAATGTATTGTTGTGTTCACAAACTGGACATTTCTCATTAATAGTTGTCAAACAATTATCAATGAACCAACCGCCAGGACCTTGAAATCCATGAGAGAACACACGAACCCAAGGTAGAGCATCATCACCATCAGCGGCAGGTGCGGGTAGAAAACGAATAACAGCCATGCCGTTACCTGCTTTATCTACTTCAGGTTGCCAGAATCGGGTATCTTCTTTGGATCCGCTTTCAGCGGTTTGGGTTGTGGCTTCAATAGCCTTTGTGAGTTTAGCGAAGTCATTGCGACCACGCTTTAAATTTGCAAAACTACTCATTGTATTTCCTTTCGTATAAACGGAGTATTAACGGTATATAAACGACTTATTCACATAAACATAATGTATCTTATATTTAGTGTTCATGCAAGCAGGGTTTTTATTTTTTCAATAGTATCGCCCAAATCTTTGTGATGTATGCCGATACCGCCTGCTTTATTAAATGCTTGAATAACATCTAAGGTATCATCAACTAAAACAATGCCAGGTCCTGCATAATCTCTCTTATGTTTACGACCAGGCACAACATTCGGTTTAAATGCAATACCATTTTTCTTTAACCAAGCAATCTTCTGCTCTTTCACCTCATTGTGATATTTTTCACCACCAGATGAAGTCAGAATTTCTACTTCAATCCCTTTCTTGGCAAGTTCTTTTGCAAACTTGACCATTTCTTGGCCACCTGGCCACCAAGGAAGAGATTCGAATCCTTTTTTCTCTAAAATGAAATTAGGCCATTCTTCTGTCCATAACTTTTTTTCTCGGTTCTTTAAGGTGTCAGGTCCATAATGACCAGAAAATGCACCCTCAAAATCAGAGAGAACGCCATCCATATCAAGGTATAATTTTTTCATTCCAAAACCTTTTTCAATATCAACTTGAATTTTACAACATCTTGTGGTAAAAATGAGGCATACTTTTCACATTTACGCCTAAAATCAGGCCAACGAATTGTATCGGTGATTTTTTTATCCCACATCGGAAAGAAATTTAGAATTTTATTCAGTATCACCAAAGTTTCAATTGTAATCTCTTTGCGTAATGCCTTTGTCAATAATACCGGGTAATCGCCATCTGTTTTGATAACCTCATTTGGGTCACTTAGATTCTCAAAGACTGTTCTACAATCATTCTCAAACGCATAGGAAAGACTTTGGACGACTTTTTGACGATTACGATATCTTATATCAGCATCTTCTTCTAAAAGTTTACCAACCCATGTTTTATCGTCTTCCAGAAAGTTGGCAACCAAGAAATCTATTAAGGCATCCTTGTTGGTATACTTTCGGGAAAGTTTATAGAAATGATACTTGTCTTTACGATTTTCAAAGGACTGAACCGAATGGTTTGTTTTACCATTGTATTTGAAAAAATCGTATGTGTCCTTTGAGAAATGTAGTTTTAAAGATTCGTATATTCCAAATGTTTCATAACCAGTCATAAAGGTAAACGAGAACTTTTCTCTTTCAACATGTTATTATCCATAGCATCACCTTCCAACTTAGATTTTAAATTGGCGTTTACTAATGTTGCCGCCACTTCTATTTCAAGTCCAGTTTGTTTACAGTATTCTACAATCGCTTCTATGTGATTGTAATCAGTTTTGGAAACAAGAGCGTCAATGGCTTTGGCAAACTTCGCCATTTCATCTTTTGTTGGCATTATTCTTCACTTTTACATACTGATTGTGGTGCGTGAACAGGACAATTATCGTCATAACAATGATGTGTTGCCATCATTTCTTTGTTCAATCCGCACACTTCGCAAGTGGTTGCATTGGCACGAAATTTAGGAGGATTCATCAATGAATGAACTGTGGCATTCCATCTTTGTTTTGATTCTTCGAGGTCATCTTCTTCATTTTCAAATTGAATAAAATCATCTTCATTTACGAAATCCAAATGACCCTCAAAATGAAATCCTGCACCACGCAAGAACATTTCAAACTCATTCAAAATATCATCCAATGTTTCTGCATTGAACTCAACGGTTCTTTTAGATTGAATGCTATGCACAAAAGGCATAGATTCTTCCTGACAAACAAAAGTAAATTTAGACATTATTTCACCACACTTTCATATAGATTTTCAAATTGTTCATTCACAGCAACTTCTTCATCAAAGTTTTGCTTGTGATAAACTCTCACCAACTTCGCAACCAGTTTTTTAGGTAATTGCATTTGTTTTGCGGTCTCTGCAATACTCTCCCGAATAAAATCGTTTTCACCTTCGATTCGTGTCATTGAATCGGAACATTCTTTTACGATTTTAAACAACTTTTCACGGTCTGGTTGCGATAGTTGATTAATGCTCAACTGTTGAACTGCCATAACAAAAACTCCTTTTTTATTTTTTAGCGGACGATGCTACATTATGAGATTGTGCTGAAGCCGCAAATGCAACACAAATTAAATCATCACTCTTGGCATACGAACAACGGACAGATAGTGGGTCAATTCCCTTTGCTATCGCACCATCAATATTTCCTGCCATCAATGTTCTATCTTTAATGAAATAATACGACATACTTCCAACTGTGGTTAAAAGAATTAATGTCAAACAAATAACAAATGTCGAATCTAACTTAATTAAATCTGATACCTTTGCGTTCATAGTTGTTTTAAGTCCTTTCTGTTGTAAAAAATGTGTCTGCCTATTACTGCTGTTTTTTCCATGTTTTTCCATTTTGGACTCACATAATCTGCATGATAGAATAGAGCGCCGTGTGTTGGGTCCTCAATTCTTTCATAGTTAGCATAAACATATATCGCCAAATTTCTAATGTCATTATACAATGAATTGTTACTATTTGTCAAGACCTTACCTTGCGACATTGCCTTAGGTCTTTCTTCGCAGTACCATGAAAATTGGCAAACACCTGCCATTTTTTGTTTTACGACACTACAAATATCGGATTCAAAGCGACTACTTTTTACACGATTGATGGTGACAAATGCTACGGCAACTTTACCTATATCAGGCTCGTGACCTGCTTCAAAGTAAATATTTTCCGCTAAACATTCAATTTCTTTTTTTGTATCTTCTGTTAAGTTGTTGTAATATGCTTTGTATGGCATGTTTGGTCTTTCAAAATTTGACATGGCAATACCAAAAGTCAAAATCATAAATGCAACAACAGAGGTAATTAATATGCGAACCTGCATAATTCTCCTTAATTAGTTAAGGACCGCAGATGCTAAAATCCGCGGTCCAATCCCGTATCAGGTGGACTTTTTGCTAGTCTTTTCTTGTGTAGTATTGGGGATTTGTGAAACGAAGCCGTTTAGAATTTGCGCTTTGGCAATAATATCAGCTTCACTAGGATATGGAGGGAATCCTGGATGGGCCAGTATTTCACTTCCATGTATTTTCGCAACCTCACACTTTGTAGCGTATTCGTTTGCGATTTGCTCACGCTTGCCGTAATAATCGGTTTCAAGCATACTCTGAGCCATTTTCAATAAATCCAGACGGATTTCAAAAGGTGTCATGTTTGACATAGTTTTCTCCTGTGTGTGTTATACTGGCGAGTGTGTGGTGCCAGTATTATATTTAGTAATTACCAAGCCCAAGAAACACAAGAATATCTTATTCCTGTCGTCACTGGTTCAACTCTATGTGGATATAAAAAACAAGACGGAAATATAACTGCGGTTCCTTCTCCCATTGGAATTACTTCATCACCCCACATTACAAGTTCGCCACCGGTGTATTCATCATTTAGTCCCGCTAAAAAAGTCATTGTTGGAATGCCTTTTCTTTCACCATCAAACATGGAATGAATATGGTCACAATGTTCGGCCATAACTCTAGTTTCTTTATACATGTTAAATCGAACTTCTGAGTATCCTTTCCAACTATCAAACCAAGGAAAATTTAAATGTGTCAAATATTCTTTATATGCTTCCCATATTCTCTGCATGATATAAGGTTGTGTTGACAAATTTTTCCCCCAAGCAACATCCAACTCTTTACTTCCGCTTCTTGTATTATTTGTTCCGGTATGCACATCATAAAACACATGCTGTTGCCAATTGGCATTTTCCATTTCACGAATAGTTTGTTTACAATTTTCTTTGTCCAACCAATTCTCTAAAACTAAAACATACGAACTTAAATCTCTATCCATTTTAATCCCACAATCCTTGATAATATTTGCCAAACAAACGGAAACCATTTTGCATACGGTCATGGACCTTTTGCATACCATCATAATCACATTTGAATGTGTTCTTTGGTCCATCGGCCATCTGGTAAAACTTGTGTTCACCCTTTGGTACTTCGTTGCCATCTTTGTCAACAGGCACCCATTTAATATCAATATCACCTTCTCGGTAAGCTTCTTCCCAAGAATCATCGACCTTGTGTTCAAATGCAAAAATCATTTCATCGAGGACATAATCCCATCTTTTGAAATGATTGTCATCCGTATCATATTCGTTTTCTTTTGGTGGTGCGGATGTAGATTTTAATTCATCTGGTACATCTTTATCGTCAACATGAGGTGCACCATGTTTGGTGTCTCGCAATTGTTTCAACATCGGAAGAATGATGTATGAAAGGGTGTGGTCCATTGACCAAGTATCCCACTTATCAATCTTCACATAATTAATTTTGCGGTCAATTTTATCCCAGACCCATTGAATTGCTTTACTGATAGGTGTTAAACGGTCGGACCATTTTTCAACCCATTCAGGATGCTCAATGTATTTGTATTTACCATCCAATTCATCCAATGCAGATTGAATGTTACTATTGCGGCTGCATTTTGACCAGTCTGTCCAAAAGAACATGTAGTCTAAAATTGTATATGGACTAATCCAATGGTCTTTATACTTATTGATGTAAATCTTCATAACTTTTCACTTTATCAATATTACGAATATCAGAGATTCTTTTTCTTTGTAACGAATTACCTAACCAACGAAATTTGGTACACAAGGTACACTTACAAACTCGTTTTGATTTTTTTCTTTTGTAATTTGCCATAGAATTCTTGCAGAGTGATTGGGTAATAAGGTACACTCTGCGAAACCTCATCTATCCTTAAGCGGCTAGAGCAAATCTTTCGTCATTTGCGTTTACTTTGTTTTGATTTTTACGCCTTGTCTGACGATTCTCCAGTTTTCTACTCATTGCCCTGTCGAGACCAGGTCACCCCCATCAAAAAAAGACATGAACCAAAATCAAAATTGTTAATAGTGTGATTACTATTACTTCATATGGTTTCAATCATATCTCCTTTTGGTGGAGGTGTCGGGAATCGAACCCGAGTCCAGAACACCTTTCAATTACCTTCAACGAATTAGGTGTGATGGTCAGCTTTCGCTTTTGCTACCGAATACTCGGTTCGTACCACCACATAAAACAATATTGTATCAGATATTATGATACTTGTCAATATATTTATTCAATCCTGCCAGGTAATGTTTTTTGTCCTCTATGAATATCTGAGGTTGTTGATTTTCTACGGCAATTGCAATTACGATTTGGTTAATGGAAATGCCTGTTCGTTCTCCAAACATTTCTGCGTAGGCTGAGGCTTGCATAAAATAATTGGCAATTTGGTCTTTCTCTTTGGAGTAATTTGCGGTCTTCCAGTCAATGATGGAGATTTCTCCGTTCCATTCTCCAATGCAGTCACATCTTCCAGCAAGGCGTAATTCATCACTAAACAAGGGTTGTTCGATGCCATAAATGTTATTTACATTAATATCTAAAAAAGGTTTTAATTTCAAAAATAATTCTTTTGTATCAGGCATTACTGAGTGCATTTGAAGTGGTGACATTTCATTGAGTAAATACTTTTCAACAGTATTGTGCAATTTGGTGCCACGACCTGATGCTTTGCGAGATATGCGATTTGCCTCTTCTTCACCAACTCTTTGTCGCCATTCGTAAATAGCTTGTTTGTTATACGATGATAACACCGTAGTAATAGACGGATAAACATTGCCTGTTGGCGTTTTGTATGTTCTACCACTTTCGGTTGTTACAGATTCTAATTCAAAATTTAAGGCATCTAGTTTTACATGGTTAAAATTCACTTCGGTTATCCTAGATGTTTTTTGACGATTTGTTCCGTCTTTACTTGTTTGATTGATTTCTTTCCAAATCTTTGTGCAACCTTAGAGGTTGGATGTGCTTCTGCGACCTTAGAAAGAACCTCATTGAATCCAGATGGAACACGACCACTTCTGGAGTTAGAAGTTGAAACACCTGACACCAAAGCAGGTGCAGTTATAATTGATTGAATGTGTGGATTATTTTTTAGATATTCTTCACGCTCTGAAATCTTCATCAAGACTTCAAATTCTTCATCAGTTTGGGTGTTGCGAAATTGATAGGTTGGCATTATTAGTCACCGCATTTGCGAACCAGTTAGGTACTGGTCGCTTTGTCCATTTAGCAAAATGTATTTTTCTTTCAATATAATATTTATGATAAGAGGCGAGAGAATCACCGGCAATTTTACATTCATCAGGCATCGCAGGCGTGGGAGGATAAAAATCACCACCAGGTATTTTATTTGGTGTCACATTCAAACAATCCAATAAACGGCTACAGGCATGTTGTTTACCATAACGAAAAGTATATTCTTTGCACAAGAATTCCCACATTGTAAACAACCACCTGTAGTTTGCAACATTAGCACGAACCCACACACCTGATGGGTGATTAACATGTGATGCTTTCATCAAACGACCTTCACGGTCATCATGTAAACGCCAACGCTTAATTTTTCGACCATTTGCGGTCTTATCAAAATATTCTTCACCATCAAGAACACGATGAGCCGTGGACATAAGTTGTGCATATTCAATAATCATCTTAACCACATGTTTGTCCAAATGCATTTCTGCACAGGTTTTTGGATGTCGGTCAAGATAGAATATGTTCATGGTAGTTCCCTATCGGTCATCATCTTTTTCTTTTTCATACCACCTTTATGTTTTTCTTTTGGTGTATCATCATCACGAACCACCTCCCACAATTCATTAAATCGAGCATACAAAGAATCATGGATATCTTCAATCGAACCTTCAATGTACCAAAGTGCATTTCTTACATCCTCATCACTTGAATGTTCTGCACCATTAGAAATTACACGCAAGACGCTTGACATTGCATCCAAACGAATGATTTGCGTTTCAATATTTGACAATTCACTATAATACTTCATTACCAACTCCCATCATCAATCCAAACTCTAATCGTTAAAAACAGAAATGTAAAACTATATGTTCTTTCATTTTCTGTCGCCCATTCATTGATTTCTTTTCTGAACCACGGTAAAACTTTCCAATGTAAAGGGTTCAACTGAATTATAACAGAGGCACCGCTATATTTGAGGTAATCATTCATCTTAATATGTACCTTGTAACAACAATATCACTTTTATTAAAAACATCGCCTGGTTTCCTTTTTCGACATTCAGTTCTCATTTTTGAATCTGCCTGATTTAATGCCTTTGTAACCGTTACTTGTTTTTCCATGCACGATTCTTGTGTAGGAAACTTTTCATAAATCGTATAATTATTTGACGAGGCTAACCAAACGACAAGAACCCAATTCATTAATGTACCTCTTTCTCACCTTCAAAAATATTTGACCATTGTTGAAGCTTTGTTCTTTTTGCTAAAGAAGCATTGTATGTTGCCATTTCTGGAACAATCTTCTTTTCAATCATCAAATTAATCATGCAAAGTAAATCTCCAACCTCTTCGGTCAATCTTTGATGATTGGTTTTACCATTATATTCAGAATCAAAACCAAATCGAAAACACTTGCTAATTGCTTGTGTCACTTCTGCACATTCTTCCTGTGCAATTAACATTATCTCTTTTTCAATTTCATTCATCTTAGTGTATTCTTTACTTTGAATTCTTTCATTGTATAGTAATCAACCAAACACCGTTCTATGTAAGTGACCAAGTCTGTTTGGCTTGTACCTTCAACCGCAAATCTAACTGGACAATATCCCCATGTTTTTCTTCTTACAAATTCTGCATAATACTCTCTATGAGCATTATTTGAAGCATCAAACACCGTTAAAGGTCTCATTTTTAAATCTAATACACTCATAATATTTTCACTTCACTAAATTAAAGATAAGGGGCACGCTGGCTATCTCCCGATAGTCGCTGTTGTTTAAGAATTAGCGGACCTCGCCTCTATGAGACTTACTGCGGACGATCCATTTTGAAAGTTCATAGAACTCGGCATCTCCGACTGACAGCTCGCCATGAAGTCTCGCAACTCCCCCATCTTTAAAAAATTAAGCAACTGCTTTTTCAGTAACTTCGGTTACTTCCATAACTTCTTCTGTCACTTCTTCAGCAACAGGTTGTGCTTTCAAATCTTTCAGTTTAGCAACCTTAGGTGCAGCTGCAGCCTTGGTTTTAGCCTTGACAATCTTTTGTGATTGACCAGGTGTAAACGATGTTGCGCCAACACGCTTCAAATAATCTTTCACATCAGCCACATTCATTATTTGATATGCGGTGATTTTACGACCATCTTTGATTGCCTTAACCACAGCATTGGCATTAGTTTTCATCAACCAGATATAGGTTGATAAACGATACATATGAATCTCTTTGCCAAGGGTGGCATCGATTTCTTCAATCGTTACTGCTTTGCCAGATACCATAACGGTCATCAATTTTTGAAACGGTGCAAGTTTATCAGATTTACCACGAGCCATAATATAAAACTCCTTTTATCAATTTAGAAATAACAGTATAACACAACACGGAACAATTGTCAAGTACCTTATCGCAAGTATACCGAAAATGTTACCGCATCTTCTTTTAGGCAACCACTTTGACGGGTAGGTGCCGACCTTCCATACTTTTTTGGTCGAGGTCCCCGAAATTTGAATCGCACAGGTTGCCCAATAACATTGCGAATCAACTTCCTGGTTTTCGATGTATATTTCACCATTGGTATACTTTTATACAAAGAACAAAAACCAGGAGAACTAAAATCATTCAAATTTAAAATCATGCTAATTCCTCAGCAGAACAAAATTCATTAAATTCTCTCCATGTGCCAGAAAAAATCACTTCGGTTGGATTCTTCACAACCACTTTATTTTCATACACATGGTATTCATATTCTTGTCCACAATCTTTTGCGGTTACAGGATACATGTAAAATCCTCCAACATCAATTTTGAAATGTGCAATCAATTGAGCGGCAAGACAACCCATACCATTTGCAATTTTACGGTTATCACCAACAGATATGCCGTTCACAATAGCATCAAACGAATTTAGAAATTCTGCTAAATTACTTCCGTGACCTGACGGATAACCATCATATTGGCGATACATATTAATCATAGGTTCTTTACCATCATACACAAAAGTCAAACTACGAGTTCCCATCTTATCTCTCCAAAATCACATAATTACCAAAATAACTATCAAAAACTTTCACCAAATTTTCATAGTTACCACTTTTCATTTCTTCAATCACTTTATCGCCATCAAGGTTTAACTGTCGAGCAAATTTTTTAGCATAACCCATCAAACAAAAAGCGTTACCTTCGGGACCTGTCAAATCAATTACAGGCGTTTCATTTAATTTTTTACGAATTACCATTATTACACTCCTGATAAAGTTTATCAAAAACAGAATGAATCAAGAGAATTTCTTCCTCATCATCCGAACACATTCTGCGCTCATCTAAACACTCAAAAATAATATCCAATTCTTTGTCAGTAAAATCAATAATCATCCGAAAATCTCCTCATTCATTCTTTGGACTTGTTTTTCTTTATCAGTTAATTCAACCGAAAAAACTTGTTCGCCTTTAAAAACTTTTTCAATTTCAAAGGAATAAACCGAACCAATTTCAGTAAAAACACCTTCAATTTCAGCCAAACGAGACACACCACGACCATTATCTTTCATGGTGCCAAACCAACCATTACGCAATTGAAAACGGTCGCCGTTTTTAATATCTTTAGTCAACATAATTTTAACCCCAATCTTTCTTATCACCAAACTGTTCATTCCATTCATAACCTGCCATATAATCAGAAATTTCTTTTTCTGTCATTTGGACTTCTTCAATTCTAGGAGAGGTTGAAGTACCTTCAACATAATAATGCGGTGTAATACCACGATGATAATAACTATCAGCAGAACCACGGTCAAAAGGACCACCATGGCGGGTATCATAATTATCACGGTCTCTATAAGTAGCAAATTTCATATTAAGCTGCCTTCATCATAAAAGTAGGATACTTCACAAAACCAGAGGTGTCTTTTTTCGCCTTACCTTTGGCATACAAACCAACCACAACACCTTTCGGGTCTAAGAATCTCAAATCAGAATCATCACCATTGAAAACTGGCATACCAACATAATCTTCAGGCATTGGTAAAGTCTTTTTGATACCAAAAACAACCGCAACATTATAACCTTGTGCAACCGCTTTTGTCACATCGATATCATTACCATCAGCAGCGCTAAATGTTAAATGATAATTTGAAATTTCACTTACCTTACGACCAAGAATTTTGGTGTAATCATAAAATTGGACTTCAGGGAAAGCGGAGAAAATATTACGGAATAATTTGCCATTCCGAATCACTTCGTATTTTTCAAAAGAAAGGTCGCTTGTACCATTCAAACGAAAAACAGGAACCAAATCTTTTTTAGCACTTTGCTTGATACCTAATTCAATATCTTTTACCAATTGAGTAAAAAACTCGGTACGATTTTCGAAAAACATTTTGGTTTTGCGAATTCTCGCTTTTTGAATAGCGTTAGTATTTTCGCCTTTTTTAAACATACCACCACGACCAGCAGTATTCAAACAGGCAGCGGTACAACCAGCGGTACGCTTTGGACAGGTTTCATAACCAGAAAGATTTGCTGGTGCAAGGTGCATAATGTAAGTATTGAAACCTTGCTTCAAACCTTTTAGAATTTTTGGATTGCCAGTAGATAATAATTTCATAATTTAAGTGCCTTTTTCATTCTCAACAAGCATAGGATAACATGAAAATGCCGAATTGTCAACCAGCTTCGGAACATATGTTGCAAAAAAACAACAAAATGTTAGTGCCCACTAACTTATTGATTTCCAATGGTTTTTTTGCGTATATAATCAATGACCGCATTAGCTTCTGGAAAACCATCTTTTTCTTTCAAATCCACGGCATCATCAACCATTTTTAATTGCATTTCGTGGAGACCTCCAACAAAGGTCATTAATTGATTTTTTGTTAAAACCATTCTTATTCTTTGCATTTTATTCTCATCCATTTTATCTTCGCATATTCGCTTGGTCTATTGCTTCTTCATCCGTAAAAATTGGCACAGCATTGGATTTGTGTAAAGTGCCAATACCTTTCATTTTGTCGCCAGTGTAAACTTTGCCATGAACAGGTTTGGTGCAAGTACCAAGTCCAGAATTCAAACTTGGATATTTTGGTGTCTCTCGCACATATGGTTTTGGCGTAGAATACGGTTTTACATTATTTGTCACTTTGACTACTTTTTTGGTTTCGTATTTTTTAAGCATTTCTTCCCAAGAGCGAGACAGCTCACGCTGTTTCGCATTTGGTTTACGCTTTTTTGATTTTTGATGGGTATAGATAATCATTGATTTGCAATTTTTTTGGTACCGAAATACATGAGTACCAATCCTAACACGGCAAAACCGATTTGTGAGGCAAACACGGCATTCGAGGCAAGAGGTTGTGCATCCATGCCACCAACTGCACCAAACACCAGTAGAAAACCCAAAACTGTCCTAATCATACAATTTCCGTTTCATTCTCTACCACATTTTTATCAAACAAGGCAAAACCAATTAGGTCTGCCAATTTTTCGCCGTTGGGAAAATTCACCAACAACACCGCAACTTCTTGCAAGTCCTTATCGGACATATTTACCAAATTATTCACCACAGAGGTGACCACAAAATCATTCATCTTGCTCATACAAACTCCACATTTTGAAAACCGATAGGTGCAACAAATTTTGCAATACCATCTTCACTCACAATTACATCACCAACGGAGACGGAATGCATACGGTCGATTCTTTGAATTTTTTCTTCAGGACCAATGTTGCCAATTTCGAAAACATCATTAAACGAGGTAGCGTCAATTGTCGCTACTTTTTTATAAAATACTTTTGCTTTTAAAATCGCACTAGCATTAGGTTTCATAATCGTGTCCAAGTAGGTTTCACGAATCATCGGAACACTATTTTCCTCATCGGAAAGATTAATTTGAAAAACATCGAATTTCATAACAACTCCTTATCAATCATTATGGAACAAGTATAACGGATATCTGCCGAATTGTCAACCAGCAGATGCCTGCACGCTCGGAAAGTGTTGCTTTTTAACAACATCAGCATGTTTGCACTTCCTACGATAACCAAATCCTATACAGGAACAGGTTAATTGGTTTTTTGAGTATCCGACAATATATTCATTTCCTTTAGATTTTACCTTAAAGGTTCTTTCATAAACGGGTTTAAATTCTTCCCGTTTTTCTTCGGGTATATTTTCGGTATTGTATTTTGAAATTAGTTTGGATAAACCCGAATGTTTGGTTTCTTCAAACTTGCGGTATCTTTTATTCAATACCATTCGGGATTTTAATTCATCAATTTCATCGCCATGCCATTTTGCAAAAGCGACAATTTGATTTTTTGAATTCAGGAGATAAGTGTGGTTCGGAGGTCGGTATTCAATACCGTTCCATACCGTGATTTCTTTTAGAATTTTCATCATTCATACATCCTATCACGGAAGGATGGAATTGTCAAGTGCTGGTGTTGTTTTTTTGCAACACCAAGTTAGTGGGCACTAACCTTTGAGGAGGCGTTGTTCGCTCGATTCTCGCATTTCTTCCTCAAATTCGGCAATCTGTAAACGGTTTAATTCTTTTTCTAAAACCGCTTTATCGCCTTGTGCTTCCGTTATCTTTAATTCTAATTCACGGATTTGCTTGAGTAACATTTCTCTATACGACATATTCATCTTTCTCTTGTTGCTTCAACAACCTATAAGTTGATTTATCATGGTGTTTCTTTTTTTGTTTTGTAATGAAGAAATTTTCTTCATGTTTTTTAAACTTCGTTTTTGTTGGTTTATAGACTTTCTTTCCGCCTAACATTTTGAATTTTTAAAAAACCTCCTAGAGGATATGGTCTGCAATGCCAAGTTCTACTGCTTCATCCACAGTCAACCAAACATCACTTGGCGGTAAAAGTTTAGTCTTAATAACTCTAGTGGATAAATCGGTACATTCTTTGATAAGTTCGACCATACGATTATTCATATTTTCATTTTCACGCAAAGATGCTTTAAGGTCGTGATACTTACCTTCGGTGTTTTCTGAGAATTGGTGGCAGAGAATGCTTGTGTTTTTTGCAATATATCTACGACCTTTGTCACCTGCTACAAAAATCATAAATGCGGCTGACATTACACTTCCCATTCCAATGGTTCGAATCGGATATTTAGAACTACGCATGATATCAATCAACGCAAAAGCATCACACAAACTTCCACCCGCTGAATTGATATAGAGTGTAAGTTCTTTATCTTTATCATCGGTGTTCTCAAAAATAATCCACTTAATTGCTTCTTTGATATTATCTTCATCGATTTCGCCATTGAGAACATGGATGTGATTTTTAAGTAAACCAAGACCAATAAGGTCATCGGCGCCAAGCGCCATATCGTGTATTTTAGGTATTGTCATGTCTTGTATGCCAGTTATAAGCGGTTTGAATAATAGAGATTATATCATGCTTAGGTCGGTAAGTCAAGACCTTTTCGGCTAAAGACACATCGGCAAATAGGAAAGGAGGGTCACCTGCCCGTCTGGATTCATACCTGAATGTTACATCTTGCCCGGTTACTTTTTTAACCAGGTTAACAATGTCTTGCACCGAATAACCTCTTCCAGTTCCTAAGTTTAAAATTTGAGATTGTTTACCATTTACTAAATGTTCTGCTGCCAAAACATGTGCATCGGCAACATCACTTACATGAACATAGTCTCTGACGCAAGTTCCATCAGGCGTTTCATAATCATTTCCGTAAATAGTGAAATTATTTAGATTTTGGAGAATCCTAGGAATCAAATGTGTTTCTGGTTCGTGGCACTCACCCATTTCGTTTTCAGGATCCGCACCAGCGAGATTGAAATAACGGAAGATAACATGTTCCACACCAGAAAGACGAATCTCCAATTCAGCAGAATATTTACTTGCTGCATAAGGATTGTTCATTGGGTTTAATTCATCATCTTCACTTATTCGTGTATCTTTGGATTTGTAAAGACCTGCGGTAGACGAATAAACAATTTTATTCACACCCCAAAACTTCATAACATCTAAAAGGACATTTGTTCCGTGTGTATTATTAACAAAAAATGTTTGTGGATATTTTACTGATTCACCAACTTCGATTCTTCCTGCCAAATGAAACACCACATCGATGTTCACCTTATCAAAAAGTAAATGTAATGATTCACCATCTTTTATGTCACAAGGATGAAACAAATCAACATAACGATTGTCGGTGTGTTTTATATCAACACCTACAACCTTCCATCCTGAGTTTTTAAGGGATTTAGCTAAATGTGATCCAAGGTATCCTGAGACACCCGTAATTAATGCTGTTTTCATACTAATTGAATTCCCGGTCCTATGAAAATAGGTTCGTTTATCTGTATCGGTTTCTTCGTAGAGTTCCACGGAAAGCTTTCACCATATTTCTGTCTTTGAATTTCATTACCTTCGTCAAAAAATTCTTTGTTGACAGAGTTTTCATTACCATCTAATCGATAACACATGGTGTGAGCACCAGTGCAATCATACTTTGGAAAATGATGGCGGATATTCTGAAAGAATTGTCTATCCGCACCCCATTGTCCATACCAAGATTGTCCTATACGGACTGCAACATCACGCTTAACGGCAAAAGATGAGGTGTCCACATGAAATACTTCATCATTAAAATAGACAGGCCATTTTCCAAGCGATTCGCAATTGTCCTCACAGAGGAAGTTACCTTGTTTATCATAAATTTTCCTTAGTGAAAATGCCCAATCATTTCCGTTTTGAATTGTATTAACCAACTTTTTAACATGACAATTATCAAACCAGTTATCTTCATCCAAATAACAAATGATATCTGCATTGACCAAGAATGAACAGGCGGAATAAACACGATGACCATACCATCCTTTACCAACATTATCTTCTAAACGGATTGTTTTTACTTTGGATGCACCAACTAATTGTTCTTCAACCTTATCAAAGTATTGAGACCCATCGATAAAAACATAATGGGTTAAATCTTCGTAAGTTTGTGAATCAACAGATGATAAACATTGACTAAGATGGTCACTACCAATTGTTGGTGTAACAACTGCAACTTTCATAATTACTTCCCAGATATAGCCTCTTGAATTAACTTCGTTGTTAAACCTTTGATACTCAAATTCTTTTTCAGCATCTTCAATAGTAATTCTGATTCGGATGGATGTAATGCTTCTAAGACAACCTTCAATAGTTTCGTTTTCTTGGCATCATCATTTGCCAATTCAGAAGGTCGATTTGGATGGTCTTTAATAAATCGGTATAACTTTGGAACTTCGAGGTCCAAATATGTAATGTTTAGACCGGCAGGTTCAACTGCGGGTCGCCATTCTTTTGGTGGGATAACATCGAATTTTATATTAGGGTTAAAGGCATATTCCAAAAATTCTTGGAACTTTGGATGCCAATATTTTCTTAGAATTGCCATTTTATCGGCTTTGGTTTCAGCCTTTTCAAATTCTTCAAAAATTTCTGGAAATAGTTTAGCGTCAATCATTAGAATTCATCAATCACTTCAATTAGGTTTTTGAGACGGTTCGCAATCATATAATTCATAAACTCTTGCTTCGAATGATTTTTTGCGCTCTCATATGTATCTAGTATAGCGGCCTTGAGTTTATCAGGAATTTTAGATAAATCAATCAAAGTTTCGTTGCGAGAAAAATTACGCAACATATCTTCATTACAAAATTCTTTTGGTTCTTGATTCATCCAACCTATAATCTTCGCTTCTGTTATAGGTTTCTGCCTACCACCAACAACAAAAACATCATCAGGAGAAAGAATGTTAGGAATTCCATCACTCTTATCTCCTCGAATAATTAATTGTTTTAATTGTAAAGCAGGTAGAGGTTCTTTAATGTGTTTTTTCAAAATCGGTGAATACTGGTCAACATTAGGATACTTCTGCAATTGTGCAAAGTCTTTATCTGAGGACAGAATCATTATCTTTTGTGTTGCCGAATATTTCATCACCAAAGCTGCAATAATATCATCTGCTTCACAAGTTTCTACTGTAACGACTTTGTAAGGAGAGTAATCACGCAACTCATCACGAATTTTATTTAAACAATCAAAAATGGTTGGCCAATCATGGCCAGATGCCTCACGAGCTTTCTTACGACCCGCTTTGTAATGTGGAAACAATTCACGGCGCCAATAGTTTTTGTTATCGCAAGCAATAACGACCTCAGGACCATGTGATTCTTTAAACTTCTTTATATAGGTACGAATGGTGTTCAAAATCATATGGCGAACCAAAGATTCATCTACGGCAGTCCGAGACGAACCTATTTGTTCCATCAAATTAGAGATTGCTACCTGATTGAAATCAAAAATTATCATAATATATCTATTATAGTATATGTAGCAATAAAAGTGAGGCAAACATTTATCATTCGCCTCGGTCTCTTTTGTCTACCTCAAAAATTAATTGGGTAATAAACTGGTGGTCAAGTTCGGTAGAATTATTATCTTCAAACGGAATCACTTGAATTGAATCATCATTTTCATCATACCAAACCCAAATACAAACTTCTTCTTTTGGTCGATGTATCAATGCCCATGGTGTTTGGTCATGTTCAGGAAACTCTTTTAGTAATGAATCTTTGTGAATGAATACCGCAAAAGAAAGTTGAGTTGTATCGCCCGCTTCTTCATATCGATATTCATTATCTTCGGTGTAATACTCCAAATCTGCATAACCATCAAAAATGATTTTCACACCAAATGGTGCTTCACCCGAATCATCACCAGGTCGTAATATGCCTTCATCCATTGTGCAAATGAATTCACGAACCCAACCTTCAATTACTTCAGAATAATCTCTTTCATCATTCAGATATATCGTCATCTTCATCACCATCGTTAGTGTGTTTATCACAAGCAGTATAATACCAACCACGACCTCTCATTTTACCAGGTGCGCCACAATCTTCACAAGTAACCGCACTTAGGTTTTCTGCAAAACGAATATAATTATAATGTTCATCAGTACCACGGTCAATATAAAATCTTAAAGTGCCCAACTTCTCTTTGACCTGAACAACAGTAGGAACTTTTTCTTCCGCTTCTACCATTTTCAATCGTTTTTCTTCAACTTCTTCTGGTGTAATTTCTTTACCACCAACCCAAGGCCATTTTTTGTCGGTATCATAATATTCTTTGATACTTTCATATCTTTCTTTTGCCTGATTATATTCAGAACAAAGTAATGCCGAAAGTGTATCAATAATATTATACCAACCTTCACCACAACAGAAACCCCAACACATGGCGGTCTCTGTCATAGGTGCATGGCGGTCACGATAAAGTAGAGGATACTTTTCTACCAATTGTTTATCAAGTTCTTTATGCATAATCTAACTCGATCCAATTAGTTTCTTCTGGTAAAATATCAATCACAACATTCTTTTGTTTTAAATCTTCAATCATGCGATTCAACACACCAGTACCGTAACCATTGGCACCATATGCGTTTTTATGACAATGATAAACTGAACCAGAACTTCCTTCAAAAGAATACATATCATCTTCGGAGAATACTTTAGTGATTCCTGAATTTAGTTTCCAAGAATCTGAACCAAGGTATCCACCATACCAACAAGCAAAAACTTTATGGACAGGTGGATAATCTCCACCTGTAATTTTGACAATTAACCATTTATCGGGTGTATAGTCACTCACATTAAACCTCCATATACTTCAATTGGAAATTATCAGCTCTTTGTTCGTAATCAATATATCCACGAGGATTACAAACCACTCTGGTTGTTCCAATCATATAATCAAAATCTTCATGTGTATGTCCATGCGTCCACAATTTGATTTGTCGATGGTCAAGAATGTATTCATCAAGGACAGAATTATAAGCACCATTCATTAGTGTATCATGCTTATATCGAGGATGCTCAGAACCCTTACTTGGTGCATGGTGTGTGCAAACAACAAACTTCTCATCAAATCGACCTTCAATTACCGATTTCAAATAACCATACATCTTCTCAAAATCTTCAACTGCATCTTCAGGTGAAAAATGTCCAACTTCTTGTTTTTTCTTTTTGCCAATTTCAATAAGTCCGCCACCTTCTTTAGTGACATACTTACTTCCATTTTTACCATCTTCTGTGTAATTGGGATTTAATTCATAAATTGGAACCGTGCGAGTAACCATGCGATTACTATTCTTAACACATTGAAAGTCATTCATTCTTCTGCTAACATGATACATTGTCATTGGGTCGCTTTTGTTCATATCAGTCCACAAAGTTCCGCCAATAAATGTTACATCATCAATCTTTTTAGTTTCTTTATCGAGAAAATAAACATTACTCAACATATTAGATTCTAACATTGATTTGATTTTGTTTCCACTTGTAGCAAAGTCACCGTGATAGTGTTCATGGTTACCCATAATATAAATTACATGCGGAAACTGAAAGGAACATCGTTTAAAGAAATCAACAATACGATTACTTTTAGCGCCTTCCATAAAATTGTGTGGGTCTGGTCGACCAAGGTCAGCCGCCACACAGATATCACCGCTGAGGATTAACACATCAGCACTTTGTTCATTTTTTAAATGCAAGTCACCAAATTCAAGGTGAACATCACTCGCAAGTGCGATTCTCATTTTTATTACCTTAATAAATTATTTTACAACTCTAACAAGAATTATATCAGCGTTCAGTCTTCCTGTCAAGCCTGATTCAACTGCCCGAATATCATCTAAGGCATTGCGGAGATAAACTTTGCCGCCTTTGACTATTTCAGGCATTGTTGCCTCAGGTTTTCGAAGTGTCTTTTGTACCGATTTACTTTCATTAAAGTTAATAATGGAAGAACCTTTGACTGATAGACCATCGGCATCAATTGCATGATAACAACCAAGTTTTCGGTTCTTTGTATTGAACACCCACAATTGCATTGCACCGATTATGTCTTTGGCAGGAACAGATTTGAGTTTTAACTCTTTGTGTTCTTCCATGACTTTGATTTTTGCAACCAATTGTTCGGGTGTTTTTGATTTTCGTTTACGAGGTTTGCGAGATTTAACTGCCTCACCGGCAATCTTACCGCAATCTAAGATGACTTGGTCACACCAAGCAATGATTTTCTTTAACTGTGGTTTGGAGAAGTTGGAGTAACCTTCCTTGACTTCCGCATCATCAGTATGAAGCACATCATCAAATTCAATCCGCTTCGTCTTAAACCAATCGGAAATGTGTTTGGTATGCACACCTTTAATCTCCATGGTATGCATAACGGCATAAGGTGCCGAATTGGCAGAAAAACTTGAGATAATCAGTTCATCCAATTGACCTTCTAATTCACCAATACACTCAGATGCCTTCTCACGGATTCGGTCTTGTATATTAGGAACAACAATTTTAGGTTGTGCTTCAACCACCACTTTTTTGGGTGCATTTAATTCATCTTTAAGTTTTGTTATTATGTTTTCGAGCCAGATTTGGTCTTTGGCAGATAAAGAACCGCCATTCGAAATAATTCGACAAATGAAACCGAAAGTGGGAGATTGACTTTTGATTACCGAAGATACATCAAGTTTGTGTTTCTTTTTAAGGAAATCACAAGCCCATTTTTGAGCATCTTTGTTATCTTTGTTCTGAGAATACCATGATAAAGTTTTTATCAAATCTAGCTGAGACAGTTCAACCGAGAATTTCGGTTCTGTCCCAGCATAGACCATATTCACATCAGTAATTCTTGCCATTTTGAAATCTCATAATGTTTCAATCAATTTATCATTCTATCTAGTAATTTTCTACCTGTCAAGCCATATTAGGTAGAAAATCTGCCTTAACGGGTTGTATTCTTACTTATAATCTTGTAAGGCAGATACCACATTTCTAGGCAAAATTTAACCCATGAATCAAAAGCGAAGTATATCACAGTTCTGGCTCAAATGCAGGCGGAGGTGCAGCTTTACCACCGAAACCTGTAACTACTGGTGCAGGTGCCGAAAATGTGGGTGCAGGCGAACCAAACGGACTTGTCGTTGGTGATACAGGTGTAAATGGTTTAGGTGCAGACACACTTGATGTGGTCGGAGAAGGACTTACAGTTGTAGGTCTTGTTGCCGCTTCAAGTGCTTTCATTCGTGCATCTTTGTCATTACCTGCTAACATGATACCAGAGAGAGTACCTGTTAAAAATGTGGCGATTGGAATAATCAACTCGAAGAATTTTTGGTCAATTGGTGAAATCGCATTAAGAGGTTGTGTAACAAAAATTAGTGAATATAAAACAACAAATACAATGCCAAACAAGGTAAGTGCCAAACAAATACCAATGAAGAATTTTAGACGAGCCATTAACTGCTCTTCGGTATACATAAAACTCTCAGGTTGTTTTTCTTCTTTATTAAAAATATTTAAGTTCATTTGCAATTCACTCCTGTTTGTGGTTGTGGTAGTTTTGATGTTGTTATTGGTGTTTCACCTTCTTTTGGAGGTCCAAGTCTTGGGTCTCTTTGACCTTTAAAAATATGTTCTGGACATGTTCTTGTTACATCACATGTTGGCAGTTTACAAATTTCTTTATCCCAATTTTTAGGGTCTTGGCAAGGATATCTAAATTGGTCTCCTGCAAAACAAGCTAATAATACAGGTAAAGCCAAAAGCAACGCTAACCATTTTATAAGTTTTTTATCATTCATTAATAAACACTCCTTATTATTTTCCGGCTAATGGGTTGTCAATAGCCTTCTGGATTTTAGTATCAATCTCTTTTCTAAGATTACGAAGGTCTTGGTCGGTTTCACGAGCTAACTGTTTGTTATCTCTTTCGACTTGTTCAACCACTTTCTCTAAACGGCGAATGTCGTTTTTGAGGTCATTTTTAATATCACGGGTGTAGTCAGTTGTTTTTGTGGAATTTTCCTCAATCACCGCTAACCTTTTATCAAATTCTGATAAATCTGGTGCAACATAGGTTGCAATTTTCTTTTGCATATCTTGGTATGATTTATATACCTCAAATGCTCCATACATGGTACCAATTACTGATGAAACAATACCTACAGCAATCATTAGTTTGGCAGGAGTAAATTCATAACCACCAATACTGATAACAGTATCTTTGCTGGCATATTGTTTTACTGCGCCTTCTAATTTATCTACCTGTTTGTTTAGGTCCTTTTCTGACATATTTCTCCTTACTGATTGGACAACGGATTATCCAATGCCTTTTTAATTTTATCATCAACCTCTCTACGCAATGCTCGAACTTCAGCAGTATTTTCTTTTTGATTTCTTACCATTTCAGAATTCATTTCTTTAATTGTCTGGTCGGAGTATCTACGAACTTCTTTCAAAGTGGCATCAACATCCTTTTTCATTTCTTTCATACTGTTATCAACTTCTTTTTTAATATCTTTTACTGTTGTATCGGTACTGCGTTGGTCTGTCTTACTGCTTCTTTCAAGATTTTCAACAACATTTTCAATTCTACGGATATCACCTTTTAAATCATTCTTAATAGATTCAGAATATTCAGTCATCTTGTTTGAATTTGCCTCAATAACTTCCATCTTTTTATAGAGTTCCGACAAATCTGGACTGACATATTCGGCAATTTTTTGCTTCATACTCTGATAGTCTTTGTATATTTCAAATGCTCCATATAAACCACCTAGTGTGGACGAAACAATTGTAAATGCAACCATTAGTTTAGCAGGAGTAAATTCATACCCACCAATACTAATAACGGTATCTGCACTAGCATACTTTTTGGCTGCGGACTCTAAATCGTCAACCTTCTTATCTAAATTTTTTTCGTCTGACATTTTTACTTCCTTAGTCCCAATGACCTTTTTTTAATGGTTGTTTTGTTTGTTGTGATGATTGTCTTTTAATCGTAGGTTTTAGTAACCTATTTTTTAATTCAATCACCAAATATGCGACATATAATGAAACTGCTAAAGACAATACTGCTATAAAATAAGCAACAAATCCTATATCCATTTTTTACCTGTTATATTGAGAATTAATCAACGCATCATGTCGTTGGTCACTAGGTCCAAACATTCCTCTACCCAAATTTCTATTATCAACATTTACTTGACCTTTATAGATTTGTTCAGTTTTATAAAAAGGTTTGTCAACCATTATTGTTCTACTGTATGCATCAAAACCGGGAACAAAAGACATTGCCTGAAGAACTACATTTTGAACTGCAATTTGTTGTTCTAATGATGCAGACTTACCCATGTTCTCAGCAAGATTTTTTCCATCTTCAACTGCCTTTGATTTAGCGGCCGCTTCTCTTTTCTCTTGCATTTCTTGACGAGCAGTTTTTGGTTGGTCTTTAGAACCGGATTGTGAAGATGGTTCTTGTGAAGAACCAGATTTAGCATTATCTTGTTTTTCTTGTTTTCTTTCAGAAACGACTGCCGCTGATTGTTGTGCAGTTTGTTGACTACCACCACTTGGTTGCGTTAATTGAACTGGTGCAGCAGGTGAAGCCGCTGATGTTGTTGCAGTTGTTGGTGATGCAATTGCTTTATCGACATTACTATCACCTGTTTTTGAAACTGTTCCTTCTGAACTAACACTATTTGTTGGAGCGGTAGAAGCAATGACTCCTGCGGTTGCAACTGTCGATGCGATACCTTGTTGTTCTAATACCATTTTCTGTGCATAAGCCTGTGCATAGTTTGGACATTGTTTATCATATAGTCCGTTTAAGTTACATTGTTGTGTAAAATAAGCGGCCGCATAACCTGGACATTCTGAATTGTATAGAGGATTTGCCGTGCATTGTTGATTGAAATATGCAGTTTGATAACCAGGACAATTAACCGAATAAAGAGAATTTAATGAACATTGTTGATTAAAATATGCTTGTTGGTATCCTTCACATGTAGTTGAATAGAGTGGATTAATTGAACATTGGTATGTGAGATATGTGGCAGCATAACCAGGACAGTTTGGACTGTATAATGAACTAATTGAACATTGTTGAGTAAAGTATGCCGATTGATAACCTGGACAAGATACATCATATAAAGAATTTGCTGAACACATAGCCTGAGTGTAACCAGAACATGTTGGTGAAGATAATGGGTTTGAAACACATTGGTCACCAGGCGTATTATTAACAGACCAATTATTCAATACACCCGCAGGAATACCTGTGCCAAAATAAAACTTTTGCATTTGGCCAAGTGAAATATCACCACTAATACCTGCGGCAACTTGTTGGTTTTGAATATTGATTAAATCATATGTTGCACCAATAAAACCTGTAGGACGAATCTCTAAACTAAAAGTGTTTAGATTATTCATATTACTAATTTCTGCAATATTGTTCCAAAAATATTTCTGATATGTTGTGGTACCTTCGGTTCTAAATGTGGAACCTGCAACAGGATATAAATCTGTCCACAATGGTGCAATCATAAAATTGAACTGTGGTCCTAATTGTGGGTTATTTGGAACCAAATCTAAACCTTGACAACAATACGACCATTGGCCAGGGTTATATGGTTGATTTGGAATTGGTGCTAACGGGTCTAAAAACGAAACAACTCCATTTGAGTGCATCCAAGAGTTTGTAAATGTCCTACCGTAAAATGGAAAACCAAATTGAAGTGGAACATGCACATTTGTATCATCATAAAAAGTTGGATTAGTAATTACAGGTGATTGAGCATTAGAGTATGAGAATGAACAAAAGAATAGCACCACCAATGCCCCAAATTGACTTGCTATCTTTTTCAGGCTTCTGTTCATCTGTTACTTTAAAGTTTCGGTTGCTTTATCTAAATTCACAACGGGCGGGATTACTGCATAATTGCCAATTGCTTTTTTATCCACATTATCTAAAACACCTCTTTTTCTCCATTCTTCTTTGGCCTGTTCGCCAATTTTACCTTCAACAGGACAAGGTGTTCCAGCCGCTAACATAGCAGCGAACACTCGTTCATCTTGACATAAGTTTGCAACAGCTGCAACTTTCATGCCCATGTCAAATAAGTTTTTGGAAAGTTTGATTCTTTCGCAATTCATATCTCGCATCGTACCACCCATGGAGATACCAAGAATCTGCGTTTGAACTGCACCAGATGCCGCTACTGCACAAACATCGTTATTGATGGTCGTAATAGCGGGCGCCACAGCAGTAGGTGGCGGAGACTTGATAGTAGTCTCGGAAGTTGAATTTGTGGTACTTCTACTTGTTGAATCTGTAACGATGGGTTGAGCATGCGTTACACCAACCACAACCATTGCAATTGCGGCCAATAGGTATTTCATTTTTTTATTTTTCCTAGGTTGTTTTACATACTATAAACCACAGAAAAAATATAAACCACTAATATTCTATTTAGTTGGACTACATTTCATAATGTCAAAAATATTGGTGGGCCAGGTGTGAATTGAACACACACTCAAGCGATTATGAGTCGCCTGCTTTACCATTAAGCTACTGGCCCGAACTTGAATTGATTTGTTGGCCCGGCTGGCAGGAATCGAACCCACATCGGACGCTTTAGAAGAGCGTTGCCTTATCCATTAGACCACAGCCGGTTATTTGGTGCCCCTAATCGGATTCGAACCGATAGTTATGACACTCCTTTTGAGAGAGCCGCCTTTACCAATTTGGCCATAGGGGCATTAATGGTGCGGATGGACGGAATCGAACCGTCAAGCCGAAGCGAGAGATTTTAAGTCTCTTGTGTTTACCTATTTCACCACATCCGCATTGTATCGTATTATATACAAAAACTATATGATTTGTATATAATGTGTTACATTGGTACCCAAGGAGAGATTCGAACTCTCAAACTACGGCTTCTAAGACCGCCGACTTTACCAATTTGTCCACTCGGGCATATTTGGTGCAACCTCCAAGAATCGAACTTGGTTCATCGGTTCTTCAAACCGCTGCTATAACCACATCAGCTAAGGTTGCATGGTGCATCCTGATGGAATCGAACCACCGGTATCCGTCTTGTAAGGGCGGCGTTTTACCATTAAACTAAGGATGCGTGGGTTGAACCGGGGAATCGAACCCTCTCTACCTGTTTCACAGACAGGTGTGCGACCACTACACTAGGAACAACATTGATTGGAGCGGCTACTGAGAATCGAACTCAGGACAGGAGATTGGAAATCTCCAGTTTTACCACTAAACTACAGCCGCAATTTGGAGCGGAATGTGAGAATCGAACTCACGACTAAACCTTGGCAAGGTTTCGTTTTACCATTAAACTAATCCCGCTTATTTTTTTCCTTAACTAAAGGGTTATCTTCAATACTCATATCATACAAACCGTGTTCTTGTGCAAAGTCTGTAAGTTTTTGCAAGGCATCAAGAACACAATCTTCGGTGGATAAAAAGTCCTGATAATCTGTTTTTTCTTTTTCTAGTTTCATGCTACTTTTAATCCTTTCAATCTGTCTGCTGCATACGATGCCGCAAACGCTTCTGGTTTAACTAAAGGTATTACATTACATGTTCCACGAATGTAACCAATTGCTTCTTGAATCACACAATTTGAACCATGCATTTCACTTGGGTTAATATCCAAATGAACTTCCACATATCTATTATCCAAAACATCCGCAAGTTTTAAATATAATTCGGAAACTTTGTAAACTTCATTCATTAATCTATATCTAGGTTTATTTTGTTTTTGGTCGTAGTCTCTTTCACGGACAACTTCACCAAATAATTTACAACCATTGTTACCATTTATATGAACAACAATAGCGGTGATGTAATCTGCATACCAAACTTTATTTACCTTAATACGCTCTGAATCACAACCAATATAAATTTTGGTTTCAGGTGTTTGTGCTTCGATGAAAGATTTAACTTCCTCTAAGTCTAACTTACGCATGATTACTCACTTTCTTTTTAAAATTGGCACCCCGCTAGGGACTCGAACCCCAACCAACGGTTTTGGAGACCGCTATGCTGCCATTACACCAGCGAGATATGAACTACTTTATTTCATTTACTTTTTTCTGTATTTCAGAATGTGGGACTTTTAAAAAAAATCCAGGACTTTTATTTCCTATGCCACTATCGTCAAAAAAATTATCAAATGAAATTCGGTATTTTCGAAAATCAACATCTACCGTTTTATATGCTCCAATTGTAATTACATATTGTGGCATTTTTAAACCATTCTTTTGTTGATATTCTAAAACTTGTTTAACTGCAACTGCACCTAAACTGTAACCATACAATTCATATTCACCTTGAATGTTTCGAATGTGTTTTAACGATTCATTTACTTTTAGTGAACTGAATATAATTGGTTTTAAATTTCTTTGTTTTGCATATTCTTTAAATGCAACTTCATCAAAAACTTCATTCTTACCACGAAAACCAATAATGTCATTTGCATGACATTGTAACGCATAAAAGAATAAAGATAAAAATAAAATTTTTTTCATAATAGTAATTTTTGGTAGCCATGGACAATTTCGAAATGTCGACCTATCGCTTATCAAGCGATTGCTCTTCCTCTGAGCTACACGGCTAAAACTTTCTTAAATACAACCACAATAGAAACATAATGAAAATAACTGGAATAATAGCCATTATGTTTTTCCTTTAATTGGCACGCCGTGAAAGATTCAAACTCTCAACCTTAGGGTCCGTAGCCCTACGCTCTATTCAATTGAGCTAACGGCGTATTGATTGGTGGAGGATGAGAGAATCGAACTCTCAATCTCGGCTTGCAAAGCCGATGTTATCCCATTTAACTAATCCCCCAATAAGTTGTAAGCTACGATTTCCACATCGCCCTTACATGAGTTGCACACCCTGTCACCATGTTTTGTTTCCTCAGTAGTTATGGTTCTACTCAGCGGTTCGAGCTCCCTATGTTGGTGGGCACCTTTCTTAACGGTTGACCGCCCCCGGTTATTGTCGCATAACGAGCGGCAGTAATATCGCTTACTGCGGACGGGATTTTGGTCCGAGTGGAGAGGTTCGAACTCCCGACCCTCTGGTCCCAAACCAGATGCGCTACCAGGCTGCGCTACACTCGGATGAAATTGGTGCTGGAGAAAGGATTCGAACCCTCGACCGCCTGATTACAAATCAGGAGCTCTACCAACTGAGCTACTCCAGCATTGATTGGCTGTCTAGGCAGGGCTCGAACCTGCGACCAAATGATTAACAGTCATCTACTCTACCAACTGAGCTACTAGACAATAAAACTGGTTGCGGGTGATGGAATCGAACCACCATCTGAAGCTTATGAGACTTCTGAATTACCGTTACTCTAACCCGCTATAAACTTGGCGACCCGTAGGAGAATCGAACTCCTATATTCCGCTAGACAGGCGGATATAATAACCACTATATGAACGGGCCAATATAGAAACACATTCTTGGATTCTCGTAAAAGTAATCCATGACGCCGGCCGTCATTATGTGTTTGAATGTGTTTTTATATTGGTAGGTGCGGAGAATTTCGAAATCTCGACTTACCGGTTAAAAGCCGGTTACTCTGCCTCTGAGTTACACACCTTCTGGTGGTGATGGAAGGAATCGAGCCTTCGACCTTTTGCGTATGAAGCAACTGTTCTACCGACTGAACTACATCACCATAATTGAGAATACTGCCGTCCGTTTAAGACTATAAAATCGTCCCTATATTCTCATCCTAAACCCACCACAGGTTTCTTCCTCGGATAATGAGGTGGACTAATACAGGTTGGTACACCCTCGGCAGTCAGGTAGATGGTTAGTCGTCCTTGCTTTCGGATTCTCAATTATGGTGGGTGCCCTAGGATTTGAACCTAGAAGGCCGAAACAACGGATTTACAGTCCGCCCCCGATACCATTACGGGACTAGACACCCAAAATTCAGAGCACTAAAGCGAAAGACTGCTATTACATGATGCCGAAGCGGTACTAACGCATCAAACCTTTGCTCAACTCATTTCTGAGACGGTCGTGCATGCCGTTTAGAACGGCCCGTTTTATTATTATGATATAATCTACCAAGCATATTGTGCTTGTATCACAGTTAGTTATACCATATCAAAGTGTTATCTACCAATTTGTGAACAATGTAGCTAACACTCACAAGCGAATAGCGGTTATATCAGGACCTTTTCCTCGCACAGTTAGGCCCGCATAGTCATGGCGTCCCATGACGATACCCTGATAACACTTTGATATGGTACACCTAGGGGGAATCGAACCCGCCGTTTATGCCTTGAAAGGGCATCGTCCTAACCGTTAGACGATAGGTGCAAAATCAATTCAAATTTTTAATGAACAATACGAATTATACACTAACTGGCCGAACTGTCAAGTCTGTTTGTTGCCAGATTACAACACTACTTTTGTTTTCAATTTACTAACATGGAGTGGGTGACAGGATTCGAACCTGCATAATACGGATTTGCAATCCGCTACCTCGCCTTTCAGTTGCACACCCACATATTTGGCGGAAGATATCAGAATCGAACTGATCCACCCATTTCTGAATGACGGTTTAGCAAACCGCTGCCTTAACCACTCGGCCAATCTTCCATATTAAAACACACTATCTCTCTTTATTGTCGGAGCCCACGGTGAAGAACTCGCTCCTCGATAATGTGTTTTGATATGGCGGAAGCGGTGAGATTCGAACTCACGGAACATTTCTGTTCGCTAGTTTTCAAGACTAGTGCCATAAACCGGACTCGGCCACACTTCCATTTGGCAGGCGCATCAGGGCTCGAACCTGAAATAACGGATTCAAAGTCCGCTGTGTTACCATTACACTATGCGCCAACAAAACAACTCAAATTTTTAAAGAACAAAAAACCCTAGATTTTTTAGGTCTAGGGTTTGTGATTTTCTACTAAGAAAACTAATTACACAAACCCAACCCGTCCAATAAAGCCTTTATTATCACTTCTTGGTGAGCGATAAGCGGCCTGCCATGTCTCATGGAGCATGGAACAAAGCGTTGTCGATAAATGTATTAAGTTATTCATAATAGTGTTATTGTATCAAAGTATTTAGTAAAAGTCAAGCTCATTTTTCTTGTTTGCCTAACTTTTTTCATTGTTACCTGATGGTTTCTTGTGGCATAGCATGGTTCAGCGTGCCATCCATCTTGCGATAGAGCAACTTGTCATCTTCAATGGTTGCATAACCATCAAAAAAGTAAGAATCCAAACTTTGTAGTCGTAGCAAATCACTTTCAGCAAACTCGCTGATGTTCGCTACTTGCTGTCCTAACCACTTTGAAACATTGTAGTCAGAGTTTGCGACAATAAACTTCGCTTCTTCTTCATTTTTTGCTTCAACCAAGTGGATTTCGTAAAATGTGTTTACGGTTTCGACCACAAATTTCTTTTTTTTGTTCATTTTCTTTTTTGCCACATCATTCTCCAAGTGTAAATTCAATATTTTTTACGGAATCAAAACGGAAACTTCGCCAATCTTGTTTTTCTAAGTCAAAAACAGCAAGTGCTTCGTCAGATTGTGATTTCCCGGTGTTTTTTGGTGATTTTTCACTTGGGATTTTTGACTCCGCAAGTGTGCAAACCATTTTTCGCTCGGTTCCGTCTTTTTTAGTGAAAACAATCGTCACTTTTTCATCACGGAGTAGTCCTCGCAACCACTCACGACCCTCTTTTGTATCAACTTCACTTGCCATTTTCATTTTCCTCATCAATTTCTTCTTCTTCGTCCCATTCAGCACGCTCTTCAAGCATTTCTCTGAGATTCCATTCATCAACAATATCTTCAGGAATGTTATCTAACGATTCTAGGTCAGAATATTCATAAGATTCATCAGAACCATACTCATAACGACCAACAAATGCCATTCCTTCTTCATGGTAGTTACCAAAAATAGTCATCGAATCATCTTGCGAAATAAATTCATACAATGCAACAGGTGGTCCCCATGGTGAATCAAACCAAAATTGAATGCTCAGGTTATCTTCATCATAATCCTCAACACGCCAATCATTTGCATCACAATTCCATTTGCAACCCCAATTATCAACCGACCAAGAATACCAATCACCATATCCGTATTTCTCAATCAACTGTTCATTGGTGTGGTCGAATGAAACATTACCAACATCCTTTAATTCTTGTGGACATGGCAAGAAAAAATCAAACCAGTCTTTACCATTGTTTGCGTCCAGAAAAGCTTCGAATTCACGAACCTTCTCTTTAGAAGCGACCATTTCAAATGTGTTACTGCACCAATTTGGCATAATATAATCTCACTTTCTATGTGTTTGCAATTGATTCCGCATAGGTCTTTAGTTTTTTAATTGTAACATAAGACAATGCTCTTTTGAGGTACTCTTCCCACCATTTGCCTGATTTCTCAGTTTTCTTTAAAACACAACCATACAATCCGGCACCTGTCAACCCTTTAATATAGGTTTCAGGATCACCAAGAATCGCCTCATAATGGTCGTCAAATATCGGATTGCCTTCTTCATCTCTACGAAAAAAAGCAATATGATACATGTTACCAATTTTATTTCCTTCAATTGGTGTTGCACCTGCATATTCGGTATTTGCTTTAAACTCCCAACAATGAATTACCAATTCATCATCTTCCTCACCTGGTAAAAAATAAATGCCATCATATTCATTTGGCTGCAATTTAACATCACCCATAAGAGAGTTCCTTTCTGATTGCAATAGTTTCCGTTTTGCGGTCGTAAGATTTTTCACTTTGCACAACACGCATACGATATTTAGGACTGCGTAGGTCCTTTGCAACCAGATTTCTTGGTTTAATTACTTTTTGCAAATTCTTCATCCATTTGCCTCTTCATCTTTCCTAACATTTGAACCATGAAGGTCATTTGTTTATCTATATCCACATTTTGTTTTTGCACACAATATGAATCCATTTTCAACTTTGCGGATACTGCTTGACAATCCTTCAAACTTGAAAATGTATTCGGTGCCTCTTGGACACCATTTGCGGTTACTATCATTAATGCAAACATCAAACCATTCATACTCTCACCCATAATCCAATAATGTAAATTGCCAACAATCCAGCATTTACTGTAATCATCGCTTTGTCTTTAATGAGAATACCCCACCATAAGAACAAAGCGGCACCCAAATTGAGTAACCAAATATTCAAAGGGTCAAACATCAAGGCGGTCGCCAATGCACCACACAAGGTGACCGCTGTTGCAACCCATTTTACTTTACACCGAAACAACATATGGTTTATTCCATTTTCCAACATTAATGTGATAATAGTAAGCAGTATTAAAATAATCAGTCATAGCATCCGACTCATCATAATAATCTGCCGCCATCAACGCAGCTTTCAATTCTTTCAATGCAACCAATGCCTTAGGGCGGTCGCCATAGTGGTCATCCAACCAGTAAGTATTCACCTGAATTCGGTCACCACCAAAATCGATAGGACCAGATTTTAGGTTCAGGCTAATGCTACTATGATTATGCACAGACAGCGTACCTTTCAAACCATACTTTTTCAGAATTGGTTTCACTTTAGCGGCAATAACTGCTTTCTTTTCTTGGTTCATATAAGCCATTATGCAATCTCCTTAACTTTGGACAAATTTTTCAATTGACGAATAACATCTTCCGTAGAATCCAACCGGTCAGAAGCCAGAGCGGTTAACATGGATTCTAAAACACCTGCCATGGCGGGATAAGGCGATTCATAACGCTCACGGCAAGAATTTTCATATTCACGCATAGCTTCACGAATCATAGCCGAACGAGCACGGCGAGCATCCATCATTTCTATAAATTTTGACATTACATACTCCAATAAGATTCAGAGGAAGGAGAGCAATAATACGGAGTATCATAGCGCTCTTGAAATTGTTTACCACCAATCAGATTGGTTTTGGTAACATAGGTTTCAAATACTTTTACCATGTAACCATCCTGCATAAATTTTTCCGCAACCGTATCAATGAAATCTTTGGTTACAGGTGCAAAATCTTTTTTTTCAATCAAACGATAACCACCTTTTACACGGCGGTCGGATTTGTAAATTTCTAATGTATATTCGGTCATAGCAGACATATCGATTCCTTTCTCAGTTTATGGAAATATTATACATCAGGAATGCCGAATTGTCAACCAGCGTAGGAATCGACTGTTGCAGGAAAACAACAGTCTAGGAAGTGCATCCTATCGAAGCGGAAAGAGATTGTATTCCTGACAACTTCCGAGGATCGACCTCAACTGTTATCTCTCTTTTAACTTTGTACCAGTCAATTGTGAAAACATTCTTATGCTCAATATTTTCGCAAAGACCTAATTCATGGATTTTGATATAGGTTGGTTGAAACATGTATTCATTCAACATTGACCGAAATTTTGGACTGTGTGTGTAAATGTAAACTCGGTTCTCAAAAAGTCCAGTAGGTCCCCATTGAATGTAAACCATACCTTCGGCGGTTTTCTCATCGCCATCTTTTTCAAGTCTTTCAAGGAATCGAAACAACTCCTTTTTGAATTCTTTATTCCATTTCACTTCGTAATTTATCGCCAAATACACCTTATCAGAGGTTGATGGCACAACTTTAACTTCCTGAATTTCAACTTCAAGACCAGATTGCCGAATTTGCGAAAGGTAGTATTGTGACACCTTTTCTCTTTGAATAAGAGTATTTTTTGCCGTTTGATGTTTTGCCAATAAGTCATTACCATTCACCTGTCTCGTTTGTGATTCACCTTGTAGTTTTCTCATAAACTTCAAAGGCGACACTTTGGCGGTAATCGTGCAACGAATCACTTTATCTTTTTGGCAAGTATCAATCTTATACGAATTGACAACACCTGAAGAATAACTTGCAACCAGATTCCGAATCACTCGGTCGTTTTGAACAGTTTGGTCAGATATCACTAAGACACCGACCGCCTTTTGTACCGCAGAATTAAGTGCCGTTTCAATTGCAATCGTTTGGGTTTCTCCGATACCTTTGGCAGTAACCGTGATTTCTTCAGGCACCGATTCACTCATCGAAAAATAGATGCCTTGAAAAATCAATGAAACATAATCAAAAGGTGTAAACGATTGTGCTGATACGGAGGATGTCCATAACAGACATCCAATCAGGAGATTCCTCATTTAGATTTGGAACTTGATAACTTCTCTTTTGTCCAATCGGCGGTGCTTGTAATGTCTTTACCCATTCCAGAGATTGTACCACAAGCAGCCAATGACAATGTTAATATGATTGTAATTACAGTTTTCATTTTAGTTTCCCATCAAAGCACGAACTTGGTTTGCCGTTGCGATATCTCTTACACTTGTCTTTACGACCACCAGAACCGTTTTGGTTTCTTTGTCAAAAGACTTCGAATCGATATACACACCTTTGAGTATTCCTTTTTGCTTGGTACGAATATCTTCTTGCACATTCGACACAATCTTGGAATTCATCTCATTGTTTGATTGACCACCGATAGTTTGACCTTCTTGTAGAGAATCAAATACCGTTTTCTTAAATCGTTCTGATTCAAGTTCATTTTTCATAAACTCGACCACTTTTTGTTGCGCTCGAAGCTTGGCAATGAGAAACGCTTCTTCTTGTCCAGATGGCAGAGTATTGGTCATTCGAGCCGAACCAGATGCGGTCATTGATTCAAATTGTCCGTCTTTGTTATAGGTGATTTTAATCTCACCACCCATAAACTCGGCGGTTACCGAATCGGCCTTTTCGACACGCTTATCACCAAACGATGAACACGCACTTAGTAATACTACCGCAGAAACTACTGCAAGTTTTTTTACAAACATTTCAAACGCTCCATAATATAAAGTTCACAGTTTACATCCTACTATAATATGGCACAATTGTCAAGACTATAACGGCAATTATCGCCATGTTCGATGTTTTTCGGCAATGTGTTCCATGCCGTCATACTCCATTATATCCCAATCTACATCATCGGGTATTTCCACAATCTTCAAATCAGAATACCGACCATTGGCTTCACTTCCAAGCCGTTCGACAATTTCGACCAGTACCGGGTCGTCCCGCTCAATCTCACGGTCCGAAAAATAATTATTCTCATCAATTTCATTTACATAGAAATAAGTAAACCCATGGTCATCAGGACCATCTTCGACCAGATTTAATCCTTTTCGCTTACCATACTCACGCACGGCTTGATCCGATAATCCATATCCACCAAAATCACGATTAATTACTATTTTCATATTCCTGTCCTTTCTCGCAGACGCAACATATATTTCCTACCGTTTCCGGCGCTGCCTAACTCTGGCACCCATTACTAACATAATCACCAAAATGGCAAAGATAATCGCTAAAGGTATCCAGAGTGGCGACAATACCCACCACCAAGACCAATCGATATAATTCGTTAGTTTTAAAGTAATAAAAACAATTGTTAAGAGACCGAAAAAACCGATACCACCCGTTCTACTTTCCGACATATTTACTCCTTATTGCTTCAATGGCGGCATTTCTTTCTTTGGTTTCTTGTTTCATTTCAGCAACATCTTCCATTACACTACCAATATCGACCATACCAACCACTAAGGCCGATACCATCATCGCATGGATTTCTTCCATATGGAGGGAAATAGGCGGCTGACTCTTTTCATCAAAGGCAAAGTCCATACCTTCTCCATTCCACCATTCATTAAAATGGAGGCTAATTCTACTCAGTCCTTCGGACTCATAGATTCCACTAATCGAGTTATTTCTAAAATTTTTCATACTTCAATCCCAAAATGTTTCTTATTTTTCCCTTAACATATACTCAGCATGGTCACCATTGATTGGACTGCCTCCTAATACTAGATGGTCATGCATTGCCATCATTGCATTAGAAAACCAGCCCAACATCGTTTCATCTGATACATTACAATCAGGATTCAATTCTCTAAAAAATTTGGTCCATGCCATTGCATCCGGATTGGTGTGAATGCTTCTATCATAGTCACTCATTCTTCAACTCCGAAATGTTCTTTAATCCGCTCATTCATACTAGGTAACCTTTTCTTTATATGCGACACCGCAATTATATGACATATCCATCGAATCGTCAAGCTCTTAGAGAACCGTTGCCATAAAAGATGCCGCATTCCATGCCGAGGCAACAATGTAAATCCATCCCATGGAATTGAGTCCTTTTTCAAAGTTTTCATTGGCCCATTTCCAACAGAGAACCGCAAATACTACATTGAGAATTAATAGTATATCTGCCATGTAAATATCTTCAATCCTTTCATTGATTATCCTGTTCCAACAGTTTTTCCAAATAATGTTTTCTTTTTTCCATTTGTAGATTTTCTTGTCTTTGCTTTGTTTTTACTCTATGACAATTTGCACATAATGTTTGAAGATTCTCAGAGTTATTATTATGCCTATCTCCGTCAATATGATCCACATCCAATTGCCATCTAGGCTCAATAATCTTTGCGGTACAAATAAACCCTAGACGACCATCTTCATTCTCACAATACGATTTCCTATATTGCTTGTGAACACCACCCATCTTATACTTTCGCTTGTGATGATGTGAACAATACCTATGATACCTTCCGTACCCAGCGTTATCTGCAGGATTGTCACAATTACCCATGGCACACTTAGGCGCCGTGTTTATCACTTGTGGTCCATCCCATAGAGAGTTTATAATCTCAAATGCCATAATCAACTTTTCCAGTCTTTTCCTGGCCGGAAAATTTTTTGGGCTAACCGAAGCCAGGAATTTCGATTTTGCCTAAGAATATAAACAGCAAATGGATTGTTGAGCAAAAGTAGACCTGCTATAACAATCCTTTTCCGACTGTTCCACCGCTACTTTTCGCCTATACTATACCATGCCAAAGGTATCGCTATAATTAGTCAGCACCTCGATGACAGCATCCTCGGTCATCTCAAACCTCTGAGCGACCTCTACAATTGTCAAGCCTTCATAATCGTAGGCTTCACAAATATCCGTTACTAATTCTTTTACTTTACCCAAGGAAAGACTCCTTTAAAATTTCAATATATTGGCCAATTTGATTCAAGAGCGGCCATATGCTCATTATTTCTCCAATTATCATGCAAATTCTCCATTGAGCTCAGAGTATTCTATAATAGGTTCTGCACATGTAATCTTCCCATCATACTCTAATTGGCTCTTTTCGAACCAGGATAGGTAATCATCCGCTTCCATGGACCAATCAAGGATATACTCTCGGCAACCAATATTGTCGGTCTCCACATTCGCCATGGAGACGACCTCTTGGTAGTCAATATTCAGAGGAACATTGGTAATCTTATACTCGCTACCGCCTTTCATCTTCCAATACTGTGGACATTCACCAGTGCCATCCCAATCGTGGGCGCCATAGTTCTCCATAAATTGGGTGCGAATAACGAGCATCATAGATTATTTTCCTTTTTAATTAAGCAGCTTTTAAAACAGTAACATTGGAAGGCTTCTTATTGGCCTTAATTGCTTTAGTACCAACAGGGTTCTTCAGCGAAGCAAGTTTAGCTTCCAACTTAGCGATACGAGCGGCTTTCTTAGCAGCACGGTCAGCGGCTTTTTGAGCACGCAACTTAGCACGAGCTTCCTTACCAGCAATCTTGGTTGCCTTACGAGCAGCAACTTCAGCTTTGATAGAGGCACGGAGAGCAATCACGGTTTCACGCTTTTGAGCAAGGGTTAGACCATTCACAGAGGCACAAGCAAAAACAAAGTTCGACATAATTTTTCCTTTTCAATTAATCAGTCAGTATGGTAATTATTACATAGGAATGCCGAATTGTCAACCAGCAGGAACCACTTATTTTCACTTGTTGCAGGAATACAACATTTGTGCATTTCCATTGGCATTATGTTAGTTACCACTCACTTACTTTAGGTCCCAATAGAATAGTCCGTCACAATCATTGGCGCCTTCGTCAGCATCAGGACCAAATGCTCTGGGACCAAGACTTAACATATAATTGTCCAGCTCTTCTTCCTCTACTGCATCAACATGGTCGGCCATAGTTGCTTCGGCTATCTCCCGGCAGAGTTCATTTATTTCTTCGATTGTTGGCATAGTGCCTCCTTAAAAAGTATTTAAATTCGGTTCATACTCAGCGATTAACTCTCGCTCTCTTTGGTACGCAGGTTTACGACCACGAACCACCTCTAAGACCTCATACTGCAATTGGACTTCGGGATTCTCACGGAGGAATGAATAGAGAGTCCAAGACTTATTCTCCTTACGAGCACGGCTAAGATGCTTCTGAACCCGCACCTTTACACTACGGAGAAAAGCCTGTCCTTGAGCCACAGTAAGTCCAACATAGGAATCACCGGTCTCCGCTGTAATTGCATAGAGGACATAGTTCCGGTCTGAGCGCTTTTTTCTCATCATGTAGCCATTATATACCTAAATGAGGTAATTGTCAAGCCTTTGCTAACCTATTGATTCCATTCGTGTTGTATGGAAGCAACAGTCGCGGAGCGGTATCACTTGACTTTTCGGTGGTTCTGTGGTATACTGGAGGGGTGGTACGGGGAGGGGACTACCACTTTTCTGCGTGGTCGTATCCTTCGGGTAACTCTGGCGGAAAATCTGGAAGGTCTACGCAAAAATCTTCGATGGTAACAGGTAGTGGAGTATCATTATGCATAGCAGTTATTCTCAGCGATTGCCTCTGAGCATTTGCAAGACCCTCTGGTGAATTCTGATACTCAGCAATGGACTTCTTTATATTCTTTACATGTTCGGGTGTTTTAGTCTGGTTACTATTGGCGCAAGACTGA
>Ga0208231_1000010_pt1 | contig 70400 bp, 59 predicted proteins | sample LakMenEpi15Jun12_FD_150702 | JGI IMG/M metagenome (GOLD analysis project Ga0208231, IMG submission 150702) | Freshwater microbial communities from Lake Mendota, WI - 15JUN2012 deep hole epilimnion (SPAdes) | ecosystem: Environmental > Aquatic > Freshwater > Lentic | place: Lake Mendota, Madison...
AACTATCAGTAAATTGTATAGATAAAGAAGAATTTAAATTAGAAGAATTAATATTTAATAAAGAATTAGAAATAGGATTTGTTATACCTATACCAAATGTTCCATTATTAATAATTATATTACCATAAATATCTATTCCATTATATGGATTATTAGTTCCAATACCAAAAAAACCTCTATTATAATAAATATTATTAGAATTGATTGTAGAATTACTTAACTCATTATATATAATTAAAGATCCATCTGATTTCAATAAAGAACCATTAACTAGTAAATTTCCATAAATTTCAAAAGATTGTGTAATATCAGAATATAAAGAACCTATACTTATATTACCATTTGAAGATATATTAAGAATATTATTACTATTAGTAGAAAAAATTAAATTATATAAATCAGTATTTAATAAAATTAAATCTTGATTACTGTTTTTTTGTAAATAAATATTAGACATTTGAAATTTTAAAGGAATATTTAAATTTGAATTATGAATATGTATATGAGAAAGTGGATTATTTGTATTAATACCTAATAAACCATTACTACTAATTAGAATATTATTATTATAAATTTCTAATGATGAATTTGAATTATTAATAAATGTAGTACCTATACCAATTGCTCCTAATTGATAATAAATATTATTTTGATTTATTAATGAATTACTTAAATAACTACTATAAAAATTAGAATTAGAATTTTTTAATAATGATCCTGATGAAATAATATTATCATTTATATTTAATGTATATAAAGAAGTATTTGTACCTATTCCTACATTACCTTTATTATCAATAAAAAAACGTAAAAGATTATTAGTGCCAAATAATAAAGAAGAATTTTCAGAATTTAAAAAAATACCATCATTATTAGTATTTTTACTTATTAAAAGATTACTTAATCTTAATGTAACATCTTTATTTGAATGTAAATGTAATAGAGAAGTAGGATTTGTAATACCAATACCTACATTACCTAATTGATAATATATATTATTAGGATTAAAAGGATATTCACTCCATTCTGCTTTATTTGTAGTAGATGATCCTGAATATATTGAACCATCTGTTTTATAAATAATACCACCAATAGTAAGATTACTTAAAATTATTAAACTAGAAGAATTAATAAAAGTTGTATTGGTAATATTAGAAGCAAAATTTAAAATATTATTATTAATAATAATATTGGAAGTTAAATTAACATTTCCAGAGATATTTAAAGATTCTTTATTAGTATTATTATTAATAGAAATTATTGAATTTGAGATATTAAAATTAGAATTAAAAATAAGAGAATAATTTGAATTATTATTGAAATTAATAAAATTTTTATTAAATTTAATTTTTAAATTAGGATTATTAATATTAGAAGTGTCTATAATAGCAAATTCTCTTAAATTACTATTATCTAATAATTGAAATCCAATACCATTATTATTAGTATTTTCATTAATAGATCCTTTTCCACCTAATTTAATAATAATGCCAGAATTAGATGTTATTATATTATTATCATTATGAAGATTATAAATACTGTCATTTATATTTATATCATCTGACATATAAAAAATAATAATAACCTTATTATTAATAAAAAAAATAATTATATCATTTAATACTTAAATTTTTAATGATATCTTCTTAATCCATTCATTTCATTTCTAGATGAATATCTAGGAATTACTTGTTGTTTTGCTTTTGACCATTCATAATCCATAATATATGAATTTTTATTTCTATCAACATTATCAGAATTAGCATATAATTGTCTTAATTTACCTTTAATTTGTTCTCTTGAATAATGAGAAGGCAATACTTCTTTATATTTTTCAACATTATTTCTAACAAATACTTCTTGATCTTGAACATATCTACTTTCACCACCACCCATTATTATTTTATAAAAAATAATATTAATATATTATGTAATTTTTTATTATTTTTATATTATATTTTTTACAAATTTATATTATTACTATCATTATTTGAAGTTAAATTATTACTATCATTATTTGAAGTTATATTACTATCATTAAAAATTAAATTATTACTATCATTATTAAAAATTATATTATTACTATCATTATTAAAAGTTATATTACTATCATTATTTGAAGTTAAATTACTATCATTATTTGAAGTTAAATTACTATCATTATTAAAAATTAAATTATTACTATCATTATTTGAAGTTATATTACTATCATTATTCGAAGTTAAATTACTATCATTATTAAAAATTAAATTATTACTATCATTATTTGAAGTTATATTACTATCATTATTATTAAAAATTAAATTATTACTATCATTATTAAAAATTAAATTATTACTATCATTATTTGAAGTTAAATTACTATTTGAAGTTATATTTAAATTACTATTATTAAAAATTATATTACTATTATTATTAAAAGTTATATTACTATCATTATTTGAAATTATATTATTACTATCATTATTAAAAATTATATTATTACTATCATTATTAAAAGTTATATTATTACTATCATTATTTGAAGTTAAATTACTATTTGAAGTTATATTTAAATTACTATTATTAAAAATTATATTACTATTTGAAGTTATATTTAAATTACTATTATTAAAAATTAAATTATTATTTGAAGTTAAATTACTATCATTATTTGAAGTTAAATTACTATCATTATTATTAAATATTGAATTAATATTTGAATTTAAATTACTATCATTATAATTATATATAACATCTACCATTTTATCTACAATATTTTGTAAATTTTCTAATTGTTTTTGTTGTTCAATTATAATATTATATAATTGTTGTGTAGCACAAACATTTAAAGTATAAATATAAGTTTTATCTAATGTATAAAAATCATTAATTTTAGTACCATATACTATACAGTTTGAATCATTTATGGTATTATCTATAACAATACAATTTGAACTTCTAATATCACTAATATTATAATCATTTATACCATTTGATTTACTTATAACTCTTACAGTATCATTTACATTAATTGAATTATTAATATTTTTAAGAATAATTTCATTAGGTCTATTACTATCAATATTTCCAATATCATAAATATTTGGAATATATTCTTCTTTTATTGTTATTGCTTCTGGTATAATTTCATTAATTTGTTGAGCAATAAATCCATATACATTACATGATCCTTTAGATATATAATCAATATAGTTATATGTTTTAGGTTCTATTTTTAATATTTTTTGTAAAGCACTATCATCAATTATATCATTAATATTTCTTTTTATTCTACTATCACTACTTGCTATAAATGATGAAGTACTCCATATAGCACCATTTGCTTTTATAACAATATTAGCAATTGATGTTGAGGATGATGTTGTTGTAGCACCACTTGATTGAAGAATTCCAATAGATGAACCAGAAAATGTATATGGTGTATTTGCGAAAGAAGCAACATCTAAAGGATATGATGGACTTTGTTGTATACCTATTTTCTGACCAACATATAAATTATTGTTTATATTTAAAGCATTAATATTAGTATTACTAGCAGATAAATTTAGATTTGTTGTAGATCCAGTTGTAGTAATATTAAAATTAGATATATTTAATTGTCCAGAGCTATTATAATAAAAAATATTAGGATTTATATTAAGTGGTTTATCTATACTTATTGTATATTCTGTTCCATCATTATTAAGAATTCTTCCAGATACTCTTAAATCACCATTAATATGAAGAGTAGATGTTGGATTTACAGTCCCAATTCCAATATTTCCATTATTTTTTATTCTTATTCTTTCAATATTACTAGTTCCCAGTATTATATCATTTTGACCTAATGTTTTTATTTCAAGATTATGATTATTATTTTTAACAATTGCTGAAGCATTTGTAGTACTAGAATTAGTATCTGATAATAAAATACCAGTAGTTATTGATGCTGGTAAAATATTATGAATTTGTAATAAATAAGCTGAAGAAGGATTAATACCAACACCTATTCTTCCATCGTTTTTTATTCTTAATCTTTCAACATTATTTGTTCCAAAAAATATATCAGCATTTTCATAATTCCAAAATCTACCATCATTATTTGATGTTTTTTCTAATACTAATCCATCTGTAGTTGTATAACCAGTTGTAGCATCTGTAAATCTTATTCCTATATGTGTATTTTGATTTGAACTATTTAAATGTAATAATGAAGTTGGATTATTTGTTCCTATACCAACATTATTATTATTACCATTTATTACAAAACAATCATTACCTGTCATATCTGGTGTATTATTAAATCTTAAAGTTTTATTAACACTATCATTTCCTTGTATATACATAGACCATCCAAAATTATTAGCAACTTCTAATGAATAACCTGTTTTATTAGCAGATGATCCTGCTATTCTAGTACAAATAACTGATGAATTATTAACTACATTATTAGGATTATATACATATAATCCACCATTATCACCTGAAGTTGATGTTGAATTATGTTCTATATGAAGTTTTGCTGTAGGATTTGTTGTACCAATACCTACATTTCCTAAATTATAATAAATATTATTACCATTATTAATCCATTGACTAAAATTTCCAGCAAAAGCTAATTGATTATTAGAATTTAATATAAAACTATTAGTATCATAATTTAATGATATATTATCACCAGTTTTAACAATTGGAGCTGTTACTGTAATATTATTTTGTTTTGTAGATAAATCTGTTTTTGTAGCATAAAAATAAGCAGCATTACTTTGTGATATAAATGAATTACTGGCATTAGTTATTGTAATAAATGTATTACTTGCTGTAGTTGATATTAAATAATTAGTTAAAATAGGTTTATTTATAAGATTATTATAATCAACTAATATATTACTAGTTGTTGTTATTTTATTATCAATAATATTACTTATATTAGTTCCTTTAATTAATAATTCTGTAGAATTTATATTACCATTAACATCCAATGTATATAATGGTGTAGTTGTACCTATACCAATTCTTCCATTTGATGTTATTCTCATACGTTCAAGATTATTTGTTCCAAAAATTATATGATTATTTTGATAATTCCATAATAAACCATTTTGATTACTATCTTTCTGTAATATTAAACCTGATGTAAGATTAGTACCTGTAGTTTCATCTGTCATTCTTAAAATTACATCTGTATTTGTAGTAGCAGCAGATAAATGAATTAAAGATTGTGGATTTGTTAATCCTATACCAATTGATCCGCCTGTTACTATAACATTACCATTTGTTATATCTAATCCTGCTCTAGGATTAGTAGTTCCTATTCCTACAAAACCTTGATTATAATAAATATTATTAGGAACTATTGGAGAATTAGAAAATTGACTACTAAAAAATATTGAACCATCTGGTCTTAATAATCTACCACTTAAACTTATATTACCTCTTACATCCAATATATTTAAAGGATTAGTAGTACCTATACCAATTCTTCCATTTGATGATATTCGCATACGTTCAAGATTATTTGTTCCAAATAATAAAGCAGCATTTTGATAATTCCATAATAATCCATTTTGATTAGTATCTTTTGATAATATTAATCCTGAAGTTGAAGATGTTCCTGTTGTAGCATCTGTTAATCTTAATGTTACTTCAGTATTATTAGTTAAAGCAAATAAATGAATCTGTGATTGAGGATTAGTAGTACCAATACCCATTCTTCCATTATTTACAATTATATTACCATTGGTAACATCTAATCCTGCTCTAGGATTAGTAGTTCCAATACCAAAATTACCAATATTATAATAAATATTATTAGGATTTATAACTGAATTTGATAATTGACTACTAAAAAAAGGTGAACCATCTGGTTTATTTAAATTACCACTAACTATTAAATTACCTCTTATATCTAATAATGCCAAAGGATTAGTAGTACCTATACCAATTCTTCCATTTGATGATATTCGCATACGTTCAAGATTATTTGTTCCAAATAATAAATCAGTATTTTGATAATTCCATAATCTAGCGTTTTGATTAGTATCTTTTGATAATATTAATCCTGATGTTGAAGATGTTCCTGTTGTAGCATCTGTTAATCTTAATGTTACTTCAGTATTATTAGTTAAAGCAGATAAATGAATCTGTGATTGAGGATTAGTAGTACCAATACCTATTCTTCCATTATTTACAATTATATTACCATTGGTAACATCTAATCCTGCTCTAGGATTAGTAGTTCCAATACCAATATTACCAAGATTATAATAAATATTATTAGGATTAATAGAAGAATTTAATAATTGACTACTAAAAAAAGGAGAACCGTCAGGTTTATTTAAATTTCCACTAACTATTAAATTACCTCTTACATCTAATAAAGCTTGAGGATTAGTAGTACCTATACCAATTCTTCCATTTGATGATATTCGCATACGTTCAAGATTATTTGTTCCAAGTAATAAATCAGTATTTTGATAATTCCATAATCTAGCATTTTGATTAGTATCTTTTGATAATATTAATCCTGAAGTTGAAGATGTTCCTGACGTAGCATCAGTTAATCTTAATGTTACTTCAGTATCATTAGTTGGAGCAGATAAATGAATATGTGATTGAGGATTAGTAGTACCAATACCTATTCTTCCATTATTAACGATTATATTACCATTAGTAACATCTAATCCTGCTTTAGGATTAGTAGTTCCAATACCAAAATTACCAAGATTATAATAAACATTATTAGGATTAATAGAAGAATTTGACAATTGACTACTAAAAAATGGTGAACCGTCAGGTTTATTTAAATTTCCACTAACTATTAAATTACCTCTTATATCCATAGTTGCTTGAGGATTAGTAGTACCAATACCAACTCTACCAGAAGAAGTTAATCTCATACGTTCAAGATTATTTGTTCCAAATAATAAATCAGTATTTTGATAATTCCATAATCTAGCATTTTGTGTAGTATCTTTAGATAATATTAATCCTGAAGTTGAAGATGTTCCTGATGTAGCATCAGTTAATCTTAATGTTACTTCAGTATTATTAGTTGAAGCAGATAAATGAATATGCGATTGAGGATTAGTAGTACCAATACCTAAATAACCATTATTAATAGTAATATTACCATTAGTAACATCTAAAAGTGATTTAGGATTAGTAGTTCCAATACCAAAATTACCAAGATTATAATAAATATTATTAGAATTAATAGGTGAAACAAATAATTGATTGTTAAAATAATTTGTTCCATTAGATTTTAATAAAGTTCCACTTAATAATAAATTACCTCTAACATCTAAAGATGCTTGAGGATTAGTAGTACCTATACCAACTCTACCAGAAGAAGTTAATCGCATACGTTCAAGATTATTTGTTCCAAGAATAATATCAGCATTTTGATAATTCCATAATTTAGCGTTTTGATTACTATCTTTTTCAAGACTTATACCACCTGATAATCCAGTAGTTCCATCTGTAATTCGAAGAGAAATTGATGAATTAGAATTAATAGAAGATATATGTATATCAGCATTAGGTTGTGTTAAACCAATACCTATTTTTCCTTGATTTAAAATAATATTACCATTTCTAACATCTAAAGCAGAAGTAGGATTATCAGTACCTATACCTAAATATCCTAGATTATAATAAATATTATTAGGATTAATTATAGAATTAGATAATTGACTAGCATATAATTTACTTCCATCTGGTTTTAATAAATTTCCGGCAATAACAATATTACCTCTTACGTCTAATAAAGCTTGAGGATTAGAAGTACCTATACCAATTCTTCCAGATGAAGTTATTCTCATACGTTCAAGATTAGAAGTTCCAAATAATAAATCAGCGTTTTGATAATTCCAAAATAAACCATTTTGATTTTCATCTTTTTTTAGTATTAATCCATTATTATTAATACCAGTACTTCCATCAGTAAATTTTAAAGTAATATCAGAATTAGCATTAACAGAAGATAAATGTAATAAAGATTGAGGATTATTTAAACCAATACCAACTAAACCTTCATTATAATAAATATTAGAAGTTCCTTCAGAAATATTCCATTTACTATTTATAGTAGTAGAAGAACTAGAATTACCAGAACCAGTAAATATAGATCCATCACTTCTATAAATAGTACCACCAACTGCTAAATTACAATTAATAATAAGATTTTGAAAATTAATATTATCACTTTTAATATTTAAGATATCTTTATTTGTATTAGTATCAATTCTTATAATAATTATACCTTGTTTTCCAATACCACCATTACCATTACCGCCATCACCAAAATTAACAGCATTTCCACCTCCACCGGATGAACTTACACCTAATCCTCCTAATCCAACAGATAAAGTAGATCCTGTTATAGTTGTAGTAAATCTTCCAGATGATGTAGCAGAACCTCCATTTCCACCAGATAAAGAATTGCCATTAGTTCCACCAGTTAAATAAGAATTAATACTATTAGGAGTTCCAGCAATAATTCCAGATTGATTAATAGCACCTCCACCACCAGAACCACCACTAGTAGGAAGAGTAGAACCATATCCACCATCACCTCCTCCAATAGCTTTAATTAAATCAGAATTATTATAGACAATTTTAGAAATTCTTAGAATAGAATTAGAGGAAGCTATTCCTATGTTAATATTATAAGTACCAGGAATAAATAAAAAATTAGGATAATATATTATTTCACCAGCACCACCGCCACCAGAATTAGTACCAATACCTCCATTTCCTCCAGCACCGACTATAAATAAATCAGCAAAAGTTGAAGTTGAAAAAGTAATAGAATTAGTAATATTTTGATCAAATTGGTAATATATATAATTTGTACTACCTAAAACAGGATTAGAAGGTATAGTAGCAGTAGGAATAATAATAGAATTTGCTGAAAATTCACTATTATTCATAATAATTTTACCAGAAACATTCATATTACCTCTAACATCTAAAGCACTTAATGGATTATTAGTACCTATACCAACACCATTAGAAGTAATAGAAATATTACTATTAATAATTAAAGGTTTATAAATATTATTTGAAGTAATACTATTTAAAAGAGTGGCATTTTTTCTTAATCCAATTCTAAGAGTAGAATAATCATTATTATAAATATTAGAAGTATCAACAAAAGCAAAATCTCTATAATCATCTGAATTACTATATAATTGAAACCCGATACCATTTCTATCATAACTATTATTAGGATTGGATGAATTCATAGAACCTTTACCTGATAATTTAAAAGTAAGTCCATTATTAGATGAAACACTTGAATTATTAATAATAAAATTGAATAAACCATTAACAATAGAAGACATTTATCTATAACCTTATTTATAATATAAAAAAAATAATGAAAGAAATTATTTATAATATTTATTTTTCCATTTTTCAATAAAAGTAACATAATATTGTTTATTGAATTCTACATCAGAATTAAAACTACTATTATTATATATTCTATGCATACATAAAATATCACTTATATTATAAAATTTTTTTTTATTTAAAGATAATTCTAACCATAACTCATAATCATCAAATCTTTCATTTTCATTCCAAATTGCTAATTCTTTTCTAATTAGACTACTAGAATTAATAATAGGATTACCATTAATAATAAAATCATAATTCGTTAAATCGCCAAATGGAATATTAGGACAATGTGAATATTTTCCAAAATATCTACAATTAGTTCCAATAACATCATAATTATATAAATAAGGAATTTGTTTTTCTAATTTTTCTGATAACCAATAATCATCTACATCTAAAATAGCAATATAATCACCATTAGCATTATTAATCATTTTATTTAAAGTAGCAGGTTTTCCTTTAGTATCATAAATAATAATTTTTATTTGGTTTTTTAAATTATCATTATGAAAATTATTAATTAAATTATTAACAGTATCTTTAATTTTCAAAATAATATCAGAATCAGGTTTATGACCATTAATACCTATGATAAGTTCCCAGTTTTTATAAGTTTGATTAATAACTGATAATAATGATTCATCTAAATATTCATATCCATTATATATAGGCATTAAAATAGATATTAAACACATTTTTCAAATAATTAAAGAATATAATAATTTCTTTATATCATTTTCTCGTAATAATAAAATAAAAATATTGGAAGAAATAAAGGATAATAATGGAAAAAGTATTAAAACAAGCTCCTATAGGAATATGTGATGAAAGAATAAAAGAAATATTTGATAATAATAATGGAGATATTAATAAAACATTAATGGAATTATGGGATATACCAATAGAAATAGAAAAAGAAAAGACAAAATGGGATGATATTAGAGATACATGTGATGCTTATGATAGTGAAATGAATAGATTAATATCTAATATAAAAAATAGTGCTAGAAACGACAATGGAAACACTTAATTATAATGAATTATATGAGATAGTTAAATATCAATATGATAAAGTAAAAAAAGAAAGAGATTCAAAAATGACTGAAGAAGAAAAAAAAAGACGATCGCAATTAGATAGATTAGCTGATTTTTCTAATAATCCTAGTTTATCAAGTATAAGATCATTAGCAGGAGAATATTTATCAACATCAAGACAAATAGAAAAAGATGATCCTAGTAGTTATGTATATTATTCAAAAAATTATATTTAAAGCGGAAATCATATTTATTTTTATAAGATGAGTAATAATAATTATTTATTAAATATAAAAACAGTTCAAGCATCTACTATTAAATTAGTAATTGATGCTATGAAAGAAATATTAATGGATGTTAATTTAGAATTTGATGATACTGGTATGAAAATAATAGCATTAGATAATACACATATAGTATTGATTCATTTAAAATTAGATGCTGATAAGTTTGAAAAATATTATTGCGAGAAGAAATTATATGTTGGTATAAATATGCTTAAATTTCATATGTTAATAAAGACAATAACATCGAGTGATATACTATCATTATTCATATTAAAATCAGATCCAAATATTTTAGGTATAACTATTGAAAATAGTGAAAGAAATGTAAAAACAACATATAAATTATCAATGTTAGATATAGATGTAGTTAATGTTGATATTCCACCACAAGATTTTAATACAATTATTACAATGCCATCAGCATATCTTCAAAAGATTATAAGAGATATGCATAATTTGGCTGAATATATGGAAATAAAAAATATTAATGATAAATTAATATTAAGTTGTCAAGGAGAATTTTGTTGTCAAGAAACAGTATTAGGTACAGAAAAAACACAAAATATTAATATGAAAAAAACAAATGAAAATTCATTAGAACCAGTTCAAGGAGTATTTAGTCTTAAATATTTAAGTATTTTTACTAAATGTACTAATTTATGTTCTACTGTTGAAATTTATTTAAAAAATGCTTATCCTATTATACTTCAATATAGTATTGCTTCAATGGGAACTGTTAGATTATGTTTAGCTCAAAAGAATGATGATTAGTATTTTCTAAGAAAGTTTTAAGATCTTTTTCTATAAAATTAGCTTTATAATAATTAATAATAATATTACCTATAATATCTTCTGTTAGTTTATTAGAAATAATACAATTATTATTATTAATAATATCAATAGATATATTAATTTTATTATTTATTTCTTTTAATTTAATAAATGCTTTAATATGAGAAATTTTAGGATTATAAAATTTAATTTTATAAATAAATTCATTATTATTTTGATTATATGATTCTTTTATTTTTGTTTCAATTAAAATAAATTCATTGAGAATATCTTCTAATAATGTTTTTAAAATAGGAAGAGAATTAAATATATTTGATATATAAATATCTTTTTTAATTATTCTAGTATTATTATTAATTATAGTTAAATTATTTTCATTTATATGAAATAATATATTTAAAATATCAAAATTATTTTTAATGAAATATTCAAAACTCATTTATTTTTATTATTATTATTTATCCTTATAATTAAATTTATTCAATATGTGATTTATACATTAATGTAGAATAATTTGGTATATTTAAATTATAATTATCTTTTGCTAAATTTGTATTTGTTTTAATCCATATTCTTATAATATGATAATTCTTTTTTGGACTAATTGATATTCCATTTATATTATTAGATATTAAATCTGTTTTACCTAATGTTTCACCTAATATAAGTGATGTAATTTCAAATAATTTTTCATATATTTCATTTTTATTAATTTTAAATGAAAAACAACCTCCTTTCTTATTATTTTCATCTTCCCATCTTGGCATTATATGTTCTCTCATAATAAAAAACATTCCTTTACTCCATAACTCATAAAAACTCTTATAAACATTTATAAAATCTTCAATACTACTTATTGTACTTATAAATTTATAACTATTAGGTTCCCAATTCATATCATATGGATCATGAAAATAAAGACTCCATATATCATTTAAATAATTATTATTCATTAATAAGTTATTTAAATAAAAGCTTTTTATTTTTAAATAAAAAAAAATGATATTTTTTATTTAAAAGTGAATTAATATATAAAAAATATGTCATATCAATCAAGTATCAGAAATAAAAAAAACAATAAATCTTTTAACAAAAATAAACAAATGAATTATAATATTGATGAAAATTTAGAAGAATATGGATTTATCTCTAAAATGTTAGGAAATTGTAGATGTTTAGTTATTTCTAATTCAAATTTAGATTGTATTGGAACTATTTGTGGTTCATTAAGAAAATTTAATAAAAGAATTTTAATTGAAAAAGGTGATATTGTTATTATTACTAAACCTGTCGCTACTAATACTAAAGTAACTATTACTTATAAATTAAATACTGATCAAGTTTCAAATTTAATTAATGATAATATTATTAGTGATCGTTTAATTAATCTTTATAATAATAGATGTACAACTATTGATGATAAAGAAATTAATGATTTAAATGAATTAACTTTTACAGATGATATTTACACTATTGAAGATTTAAAATAAATATTTTTAATTAAAAATCTTCGAAATTGTGAATTATTTTTATAATAATTCTAAAAAAAATAATTTTATTTTTATTTTTTAAGCTGCGGCTACTTTAGGAACAGCTTTTGAAGGGAAATGATGAGAAATTAGTCGTTGAAGAATGAAAAATGTTACTTCTTCTCCATCTTTAACATTTAGAATACTGCGTAGTTTATCATCAGGTAGAATAATTCTACGATTTGATGGTTTATTTAGATTATGTTCTTTTACATAACTGTTAATATATCGGGTAATATCAGTTCGTGATTTTTCAGTACCATGAGGAACACCAATAAAATCACATAGTTCATCTGAAATTTTATTAGGTTTAGCAAATCCTGATGGAGATTTACGAGCATTATCACGTTTCTTTTGGATTTTATCTACAATCTTATGAAGTTTATCATAACTTTTAACAACTTGTTTAAGAGCAGCTTGAATTTCCTTATTAAGTGTAGTGAGTGCTGATAGTTTATCAGTTAATACTTGAATAACATTATCTTGAGAAGTATCTTTATCATCACTTGAAACTTCAACTGATTCTTTAACAACTTCTTTTTCTTTAATTTCTGGTACGGTTTCTGGTACAGGTTTAGCTACTTTTGCTTTAGCAGGAGCCTTTTTAACATCAGCTACAGGAACAGAAACAGGTGTAGCAGGAACAGTTACGGGAGCATCTTTAACATCACTTGATTTTTTTGCGGGAGCCATTTGTATTTTATGAATAATTATTATAATTAAATCTTTATATCATTTTTAATATTTTGAAAAATCCTTACCATTTCCTTTTTATCTGCGTTCGAAATTTTATTCCAACTTTCTTTTTCAATAGGTATATATTTAAAATAAATAATTAAATCACCACCATTAATACCTTTATTATTAATTATAATATTATTCGTAAATGGTTCTATATTAATATTAATTATTTCTTTATTTATAAATAATAATTCTTTTTTTGTACCTAATATATAATCTATCATATTTAATTCCATATCATAATAAATATTTATTTTATTATCTTTAATATTATCATAATCTATATCATATTCATTACTATAAGTTGTATTATCTATATCACTTTCTATTTCAGAATTATTTTCATCAGTTTCATCATTTTCTATATGATAAAATCCTTTATTTATATTAATATCATTAATTAAATTCATATAAATAGTTATTTCATGTTCATTATCATTATTATCAAAATAATTAATAATATTTATTGGAAATTGTTTACAATCAAGATTTATAAAAACTGGTTCTATTAAACCTTTTAGAAATAATCTTAATTTTTTTTTACTATTATTAAAATAATTAGCATATGAAATATCCACACTAATATTATGTTTTCTTATTTTTGGTTGCATATTAATAAATGTTTTAATAATACCTTTGAATAAATTACTATTTTTTATATCATTAAATGTTTTAATCCAATCTTCATAATCATTTTCATAATTATCAAAATCATAATTTTTAAAATTAAAATCACATGTATCATAATTATTATTTATAATTGAATTATAAGCACTCGTAGCTTCTATAAAATATTTTATTTTTTTATTTTTTTCTTCATCATTTATAATCGTTTTTAATTTATCTGGATGAGATTTTAATGCTATTGATTTATATGCTTTTTTAACATCTTCTATAGAACTATTAATAGGAATATTTAAAACAGTATATGGATTTATCATTTTAAATTAACTTAAACATATAAATATTTATGTTTTTAAGTTAATTTAAAATGAATATTGATAATTGTATAAGTGGATCTCATTATGATATTTCTTTATATGTATATGAATCATTAAAAAAGATCAATTATATATATGTAGAAAATGATATATTTTTAAAAAATTATATTAAATCTGTAATTGTAAATGATTTTATAAAAAAAAGTTTATATTATACTGAAATAATAGATAATCAAGATGGTAATGAGTTAAAATCTGTAAAATTATTAGAAATAGCAAATAAACTTAAAAATGATAGATTTATTAAAGATATTTTAAAAGAACTAAGACAATTTTATTTTTAAATATAAATTAGATAATAAATGATAATTGATAAAGATTATATTAAAAGTAAATTTGTGAAACCTTATAATATAAAAGAAATTTTATTATTCATAGATGAAATTGATGAAGAATATAATTATGAATATAAAAATATAAAAATAAAAGTATATTATAGAAAAAATAAAGATATTTTAGATATTAATTTAATACATACAGTTTTAAAAAGAGGCTCTGATATAATAAATCATAAAAGTTTTAATATTATATTATTATTAACACCTGCTATAAAAGAAATCTGTTATAATAAACCATTATATGTTAATAATGTTAATAGTGGATTTACATATACAACAAGAAATGAAATATTTATATTTAGAAAAGAAGAATTTCCTAAAGTAATTTTACATGAAATATTACATCATGATATTAATATACATAATGATAATTTTAGTTTATATAATAAACATAGATTATTAAAACATTTTAATTTATCTAATGATAGTGAATTAATATTAAATGAATCTATTATTGAATTTTGGACAACACTTATTCATTTAAATTATATTTCTAAAGAATATAATTTAGATTTTAAATCTTTAATTAAAATTGAAATAGAATATTCTTTATATAAATGTTATCAAATATTTAAATTAAGACAAAAAAATAAATTATATTATGATAAATGTAATGTATATTCATATATTGTATTTAAAACAATATTTTTAGTTTATTTTGATCAATTTAAAAAAATATATACATTTCCTTATGATGATACAAAAATAACTGATTTTATATTAAAATATTCTTCTTATTTAAAAAAAGTTAAGAAAAATCCTTTATTTAAATTTAAAGGAAATTTAATTCAACGTACTGATGATTCTTTATGTTTTATGTTATTAAGTGATTTATAATAAACATATAATGATAAACTAAGAAATAATATTAATATAATTAAAATAAATATTTTATAAAAAATATTATTTTTATATATACTACATGTTTGTATATTATCCATATTTATATATATTTAATATTTTAATTTACATAAATAAATAGTTTTAGAAATGCTTCCTAACATATTATCAAAAATGTTTTGAATTTCACTCGAACTCTTAAAATATTTATTTCTAATTCCTCTTATATTTTCTCTTTCTAATTCTAAATAATCTAATATATTTGAACTATCAGTATTAGCATTTATATTTATTTCAAATTTATTAATTGGTTGTCTATTATATTTACCTATATATACTTCCATAACTTCATCAATATTATCACTTAAATTTGAATGAAGTTCATCTAATGCTTTATGTATAACATAACTCATAGTACTCCAATGATAAATTTTTATTTGTCCTAATAAACCTATAAAGTATTCCATTAAATGTTTTTCAATATTATTAGAATTATTAGACATAATATCTATTTATAATTTATAATATAAATTATATTTTTTAAACTTATATTAAAAAAAACAAAAAAATTTGTTTATATTTAGATTAGATAATTAAAATTATCATTATAATAATAATCTTGTTCTCTTAATAAATCTTCTTCTCTTTTAATTTGTTTATTATAAATACTATAAAATAACATTCTATTAAAAATAGTTTTCATAATAAAGAATTTTCTGATATTTTTTCTCGGAACAACAATATTATTTACAGAAATAACTTTCATTATTAATATAAAATATTAAAACATATTATAATATCATTTTTTTTCATATATAAATAATAATTAATATAAATTTATAAATGTCTATAGAAGATATTGATTTTTTAAAAAAAAATAGTATAAAAGAAAATTATCTTTTTATTGTTGATAGTAAAAATAGAGATTTTATAAAATTTCCTGATCCTAATTATTATGAAGTTTCTTTAAATCCACCATTAAAAAATGTAATAGGTATAAATATTATAGATGCTAGTATTCCTAGAACAATGTATTCTGTAGATAAATATAATAATATTTTATATTTTTATATTGCGAATAATATATCAGATCCACTTGTACAAAATGGATTAGATCCTTTAAATACAAATATGGATATATTTACTAAATTAGAGATGCCAGTAGGTAATTATACATATCAGACATTTTTATTAAATTTTAACAATTTAATGAATACAAAGGCATTAGAAGATCCAATAAATGTATCATCACCGATACAAATAGTAAATTTTAGTAATCCACCTGAATTAACAAATAAGATAATATTTACATGTAAAAAACCATTTATATTAAATATGAATAAAAGTACATTAGCAGAAAATTTAGGATTTGATTTAATAATAAGAAAAGAAGATGATAATATTAAATATAAATATATTAGTAAATATGAAGGAAATGCTAATTTTTTAAAAATATATCATAGTTATTTTAATAATAAAACAAATAATTATGAAATAACTAGTTCTGGTATTATATTTTTTATAGGTGAAAAATATATAGTATTACGATCTCCAGAAATTGAAGAACACGCTTATGGTTCATTATCATATACTAATTATAATTTAGGATTAGCAAAATTTAAGATAAATAGTGTAGGTTATAATGATGAAAAATTAGAAATATCTAAATTACCTATTAGAGAATTTCATCCAATTGGAAAATTATCTAAATTAACATTTAAATTTGAAACATCAACTGGTAATTTATATGATTTTAAAGGTATAAATCATATAATAACATATTTAATTACTTATTATAGACCATTATTATCAGAAACAAAAGAATTTAAACCAATATTAAATCCAAATTATAAAAATAATTTTAATAATTATAGATATATAAATGAAGAACAAGAATTAAGTGAAGAAGAAGATAAAAATGAATTTTCAAGAGATAAAATTTTTGAAAATTATAAAAGAAATGAATTATTATATACATCAAAAATAATTAATAAAGAAGAAGATGATGAGGATGATGATGAAACAGAAGAAGATTAAAAATTACCTTTAAATTTTTCAACATGTTTAATAATATTATCTAAATTAGTTGGAGTGAATTTTTCTTCTTTAATTAATTTAGCTAATCCTTCTGTGTTTAATGATCCAGATGAAAGACCTTCTAAAACAGTTTTTTCAAATGTATTTAATACACTTTTTTCTTCTTCTTTTGGTTTTTTTTCATCATTATTTTCAAATTTTTCAAAATAATGACAACCTTTATAATGACATCCAAATAAAACAACAATTATTATAGTTAGTATTAAAATAATCAAAATTGTATTTATTATAATATCATATTTAGCCATTATTATATTTTTTATTTCTATAAATAAGATATTAAAAATATTTATCTATTTATAGAATGACTGATATTAATCTTGCTTATAGTTTTAATAATACAGGAGAATTTGATGAAGATTTTAATAATCAACAACCACAAGCTCAACAACCTCAGCAATCTCAGCAACCTTTACCACAACCACCACCACCACAATTACCAGTATCAAAACCAAAACAACAAATAGATATTAATGAATATCATCAAAATAAAGAAAGAGAACAAATATATAAACAACAATTTCAAAATAGAAATCAAGTACAAGAATCTTTTAGTAATAATTATAATTATGTAAATAAACAATATGAATATTCTTTTTGGGATAGAATGGTAATGTCTAAAAGAGAAGTATTAAAATTATTTATTTTATCTATTGTAATTATTTTAGGTATATCAATTGAAAAAGTAGGATTTTATTATATTTCTTTATATTTAAATTCAACCGATTTATCATCATTTCAAGAATTTTTAGTTAGAATATCTTTTCCATTAATAGTATTTTTATTATTATGGATAATTAAATCATTATAAATAAATAGAATGGATGATAATTATTTATCTTTTTTATTTAATGCTTTAAGTAAATTAGCAAGCGATTATTATAAAGAAAAGGAATATTTTTTTAGATTATTAATAAAAATAGGTTCTGAAAATAAATTATTTTGTGACAATAGAAGATTTTCAGAAGCTAGTATTTATTTATTAATTATATTTTTTGTTGTAACAATTTTATGGTTATTTTATGACTTATTTAACAATGTTTATAAATATTTTCAATTATCTATATATTATTATTTTAAAAATGATAAAAGATTAGCAGATAGTCCTTTATTTGCTCAAATTAAAAATTTATGGTATGTTAATGATTATTTTAGTATTGATTTAATGTTTTTATTTTTTATGTCAACGCCATTTTTTATATTAATTAAATTATATTTTTTTGAAAAAATGACAGGTATTAATAATAATTTTATTTCTACAAAAAATCTTAATTATGCTATATTAATTATTGGTATTATATATTTTATAATTGTTTATAAACATTTAGCTAATTTAGGTACTAGAATAAATTCTATTAATAGTTTAATCTATAATAATATAAATGTAGATTTTATTAATAGTGAAAATTTTTGTAATTATTTATTAAAAAAATCTGTTTATGATTATGATTTTAAATATGGAAAATGTAATGATATTTCTAAAAATATTAGTATAAATAAATTATATAATTATATTAAAAAACAAACACTAGATATCAGTCAAAATGTAGCACCTATTAATAATATTACTGTAGATAATTTTAAATTATTAAAAGATAAAAATGGTGTTTTATATAAAGATAAAATAACTTCAGCTTTTTTCACTTTTCAATTAATTAAATATTATATTGATAATGATCTTGAAGATGAAGCTAAAGATTTCTTTTCAACATTTAATTTATTATATTTACAACATACTGGTAATTTCTTAAGAACTAGAATAAATCCTATTTTATATTTAAGACATGATCAATTAATCATAAATGAACGAATATTAGAATATGATAGTAATATGACTATTAGTTTTGGTAATAATAAAGAAATTTATAATTATATATATAAAGAATATAATATAATACAAACAAATGTTCAAAATATTGTAATAGATATTTATAATATATGTAGTTATAAATTAATATCAATATATGTATATTATATTATAATATTTGTTATATTTGTATTAATAGTTATTTATTATATTTATTCTCATATTAAATTATAGATATAGATATGGTTGATAATATAATTAAAGAGTATGAAAATAACATAAAAAGTAATAATTTTACAATATTAAAAAATAATGAATTAAAGGAAATTAATAAATCTGATATCAAAAAAATTTTATTAAATTTAGCAAATGATATTAATAAAAATTATGAAGAAAATACAAATTTATAATTATTATTTTTTTTATTAATAATAGGATTATAATTAATGACTTCTTCTATATATAAAAATAAGATTAGTAATAATCTATTTTTATTATATCCCTTTATTTATAATTTTAATTATAATGATGTTAATGTTAATTATAACAATAATACTAGTGTAATTATTAATAATAAAGAATATAAAGATTTTAATAGTATTTCAGATTTAATTATAAATTTAGTTAGTGTTGATATTAAAAATAAAAAAATATTTAATATAAGTGATGAAAATATAAAAAATAATAATTTTTACAGATATCAATTATTTATTTATAAATTTATAAATATATTACGTAATGATTATAATTTATATATAGATCATTTTAAAACACTTTATAATATTTATAAAACATATATATTTGATATTGAAAATATTAATAGTTTTATAAATATTTATAAAACAAAAAAATCATTAAGTGATATTAATATAATTATAAATGAAATATATGGATTTAAAAAAGCAGTTAGCGCTTTCGAAGAACTTAAAAATATTATTATAAATGCTAATATATCAAATCAAAAAATAATATATGAATCTCTTTATGATAATGATAATGATAAAATAAAATTATATATGTTTAAAGATTTCATTGATTATTTAAATATTTTATATAATGCTCTTTCAATAAAATTAGAAGAATTTATAAAAACATTTAATGATCAAATTATAATTTATAATAAAAAAGAAAAATATAATTCAAAAATACCTGATATATTTAAAGACAAAATATCTAAAGAATATATAAATATAAAAGAATTAAGAGAAGACAGAAATAATAAACCAATTTATGAAAATATTTTATTATATATTAATGATTATATTGATTATAGTAAAGATATTGAAAATAAAGAAAGATATAATAAAATTATAAATTTAAGTAGTAAAGATAAAACTTTTTTAAAAAGATATTTAGTCAAATATTATTATTTATTAGATACTAATTCAGGTAAATGGAAAGATGATATTATTAATATCGATGATGATTTTAAAGAAAAATTAAGAACACTTCAATTAGATTATAGTAATATCATTCAATTATTTGATTATAAAAACATTCAAATAAATAAAGATTATTTTGAAATTACTAATATTTATGAAAAATTATTAACTATATCTAATAATATAAAATTAAAAAAAAGATTAACAGCAGATGATTTTAATTTAATTAAAAATTTTAAAATTGTTCAAAAAGAATTAGCAGATAATCCTTTATATAAAGATGATAATGAATATAAAAAAGCTTTAAATAAATTAATTCAATTATATGATGAATTATCAAAAGGTCCTGATGCCATATTAACAGCAGATAAAATTAATGAAGTTGATGTAATTAGATCTGATACTATATATTTTGATACTAATATTGATATTTTTAAACTTATTTTGAAATATATGATAACATTTTTAATATTATTGATTTTAATGATCGTTTTATTATCTTTTTTATCAGTTTTAATATTAATATATGATATAATTTATTATATCTTTAATTTATTTATTAATCCTAATTTAACAAAAGCATTAAGTATAGATTATTTAACTAAAAATATGATTTATTGTGATAAAAATAATTATAAAGATGATAGATATTTATTATTTACAGTTCAATCTCAAAATTTATCTGTATTTACTATAAGTGCTTATATATTATATTTATTAATAGGATTATTAATATTTTATTTAATACATGTATTATATGCTTCATACGCAAAAAAAATATTAAAAGGATCAATATATGATATTGATAAAGAAGGAGGTATAATTATTATATTTATAATAATTTTAATTTACAGTGTAATACATTTATTTTTATATAAAATATTATTTAAACCATTCATATATACTCAATATAAAAATTATAATAAACAAGAAGAAGATGTTGATAAATTATTAGATAATTTAATATTAATAAGATCAGTAAATTCAACATCTGATGAATTATTAATTGATAATAATTTTTTTGATATATTATTTGATTTAACTAGAATTGATGAATTAAATACATTATTTTTAAATGGAATAAAAGATAATAATTATAATGGTTGTTTAGAACAAAAAATAATTATTTATGATTTATATATTTATTTAAAAGAACATATATCATTTGATGAAAAAAAACAAAAACAATTTAAAGATTATTGTACTAGTGATTTTGATAATAAACCTATAAATAATGATACTAATAAAAAAATTACATTTATATCATTATTAAATAATAATGAAGTAAGAATGATAAAGAAATATCATGAAGAATTAGATTTTTTTAATAATATACCAAATAAAAATATAGAATATTATAATCAATTAAATAAAAATATTAATTTTAAATTAAAAAAAATAAATGAAAATATAATTACATATAATAAAACTTTAATACCATTTTTCTTAACTATATTATATATAATTGGAGTATTTTTCTTTACATTTTTATTATTTTATGTATTAATTAATCTTATTATACTTGGTGATAGTAAAATGAGTGATGATAATAAATTTAATTACTATTTTGTTTATATATTATATATAATTAAGACATATATATATGATAAAATTATAAAATGGTTTTATAAATTAGATTAATAATGATTATTTATTTTTTTATATTATTAGTATTGATATTATCAATATATATTTGGTATATAACATCAATAAGATGGAACTTTGATTATTTTATACAAATAGAAAAACAATGCTTAAAATAGGAGAATAATGGAATTATATAAATTAAGATATAAATTATATGATTTTTTAATTGATAATGATATTAATTATTCTAATTTAGTTTCTGCTAAAAATGTAGGAAAATATTTTATTATTACTATATTTATATTTTTTATAATTATTACTATTGGTGATACTAGTAAAATATCATTTAATATTTTATTATTTATATTATTTGGAATTATATTTATATATTTAACATTTATATTAGATAATAAACTTTCTAAAATTTTTGAAAATAAAGATTTTATTAATTATGCTATATTATTTAAATTATTTAACATTATATTTATTGATAGTTATAATTCTAATAATATTCCAAATTATATTAAAAATGAAATTATCTCAAATGAAAATGAAAAATTAAAAACTATTGTTGATAATATAAAAAAAGCAAATAGTCCAACATTAACTGATATAAAACTTTATAGATATTATGAAGAAAAAATACCTACAGATACAACAATTAAATTTGAAAATCCTTTATTAAATTTAAGTGAAAAAAATTATATATTAACAGATGTTAATAATGCTTTTTCATTTAAAAGATCAACCATTCCTGTTAGTAAAATTGAAAAAAATATAATAAATAATACAGATTATTATATAAAATTTAAATCTGATACTAATAGTATTACCGTATTAAATGATATAACTGTTGATATTCTTGTTATTGGTGGCGGTGGTGGTGGTGGTTCTAGAGCAGGTAGTGGTGGTGGTGCTGGTGCTTTAATTTACAAAACCAATTATACTTTAACTGCTGGCACTTATACTATAACTATTGGTAATGGTGGTAACGGTGGTACAAATGAAGCTAAAAATGCTGGTCTTAATGGTGAAGATACTTCTATTGATAATATTACTACAACAGCAAGAATATTTTTAGCAAAAGGAGGAGGTGGAGGTTCAGCAGGTGGTGCTGAAAATGGAACAGATCCTACTAGAGATACTAGTCAAAATGGTAATGATGGTGGATCAGGTGGAGGAGGTTATAAAGGAGGTACAGCTGGTACAAAAGTAACTTCAAATCTACCACAAGATAGTAGTGTTTTTGCTAATGATGGAGCTAGTTCTTCATCATCAATTTCATATGGAGGCGGAGGAGGAGGTGCTGGTGGTGTTGGTATAGCGCGTGGTGAAGCAAGCAGTAGACAACATGGTAATGGTGGTTTATCAAAATCAATTTCAATAACAGGTTCAACAATATATTATGCTGGTGGTGGTGGAGCAGGTAATAGATATTCTGGATTTTTTGCTGGATTTGGTGGTATGGGACCTGATGTAACTTCATCAAATCCAGCAATAAATGGAGGTGCTGGTAATGGAGGTTCAGGAAGTAATACAGGTGGAAATGGTTTAGATAATACAGGTAGTGGAGGAGGTGGTGGTGGATATGATGGATCTGATAATGGAGGTTCAGGTGGAAAAGGAGGATCTGGTGTTGTAATAATAAGAATGAATAAAAATAAAATTAATTTATTAGAATATAACGATATAAGTGAAATTATTGAAGAAAATATAATAAATAATACTGATGATTATTATATAACATTTAAATCTGGAACCATAAATTTAAATGTTGAAGATAATATTAATATTGATATTCTTGTTGTTGGAGGAGGTGGTGCTGGTGGATTTGATGGCGGTGGAGGTGGAGGTGGTGGTGAAGTAATATATATGAGAAATTATATTTTAGAAAAAAGTATTTACATATTTACAATAGGCAAAGGAGGTTTATTAACTTCCGCTAGTGGTACAGATACAACTATTAGTAAAAATGGTTCAGTTATTATATCAGCAGGAGGCGGAGGAGGTGGTGGTAATAAAAGTAATATTGGAAAAGCTGGAACGGGGGGTGGAGGAGGTGGTGGTGGTCATGACAATGGTATATTACAAGTAGGAGGTAGTTCAACTAAAAATGGTGGTAGTGGTGGTAATAATGGATATTCAAGTGGAGGCGGAGGTGGAAGTGGTGTAAATGTAGCAAATAAAAATGGTATAATAGGTACAGCTACATTAGGTGGAAATGGTGGAAATGGTGGAACTGGTATAAATATTAATATAAATGGAACAAATACAGGATATGGTGGAGGAGGAGCAGGTGGAAATTATTCATCAGAAGGAGGATTAGCAACACACGGTGGAGGAGCAGGTGGAGGTGATGGTCAAACTGTAAGAAATGGAATAAGTGGTATTCAAAATACAGGTGGAGGTGGGGGTGGAAGTGGTTATGGACGAGTACAGGATGGTATACTAGCAGGAAGTCCTGGATTAGGAGGATCAGGTGTTATAATAATAAGAATAAATAAAAATAATAAAAACATTATAATTCCTTCTTCAATTACAATATATACTCGTATAAATATTATTGGTTATAATTTAGATGATATTATTATAAAAAAATATAATAATCGTTATTATATATTAATATTAGGATATAATGATATAAATATATATAAAACTGAATATTCAAAAAAAATAAAAGAATATTTAGATAATCATTATTTAAATTTTTCAAATTTTATAATTAAAATAGATAATGATACAAATGATATTTCATATATATATGTTATTGACTTAGAAGAATATGAAAAATATAATAATAAAAATAATAGTAAAATATTTGTAAATATTTATAACTTAATTAAAGAATTTTTTTATAATATAAATTATAATATACATACAGTTATAACTGATAATAATTTAACAAATTTATTACTATCTACAACTAATAATAAGAATTATATAAATATTTTTTATACTACATTGATTCAAATAAATAAAAATATTAATTATTTTGAGAATATAAGTAAAGACGATATATATAATCAAACAATAGAATATATAAATAATTTAAATTTATTAAAATTTATAGATGTATATGATAATGATAGATATTTAATATTAAAGAAATATATATTTATAAAAATAGATAATTCAAATGAATTACATAATTATATTAAAAATAATTATGATAGTAATAAAACTAAAAAGATAAGTTTATTAAATAATGAATCTGGACTGCTTATATCTGATATAATTATAGATGTATCTGGATTATATTTAGATATTAATGGTAAAGATTATAATACTAAAAATTATTTTATGATTGATATAGAAACTATTAATAAATTTATTAATGAAAATAAAAAGAATTTAAATAGTATTAATGTAAATTCATATATATCAAAAATATATGAAGATTTATTAAATTATTATAATAATAAAATAAATTTGAAACATACTATTGATAATTTTGATTTATTATTTAAAGAAACAAAAATTGATAAAAAAATAAAAGAATTAATTGATGATTATAGATATATATATAATTTAATTATAATTATATATATTATATTAATGACAATTATATTACATATTTTTTATATTGAATTATTTAGATATTTATAATAAGTAGATAAATGGAACAAGATAAAGAATATTGTGATAAAAATCCAAAACGAACACCAATTATATTTAGTAATCTAGATTTTATAAGTTGTGTATTTTTTTCAAATAAACAGTTTAATATAGAAAAAATACATAAACCACAGTATTCATTATGTGTTGAAAGATTATTTTTATCAACAGGTATTGAATCTATACAAAATGAAATTAATTCAATAATTGATAATATTTATGAAAATTTAAATAAAGATAATACATTTGGTAAACCTATTAAAATTCCGGCTCCTATATATATATTAATAGGTAGAGAATTAGAATATGATAGTAATTTATTAGAAAATGAAAAATTCATACATTTCCCTTTAACTGTAAATTCTAAATTAGGAAATGCTGAAATTATTCCAGATAAAACAACTGGAACATTAGCTATAATAGATTATATGAATAGTTTTTTTAATAATTCTGGATTGGCAACAGAAAATGATAAAATAAAATATAGTAAAAGTCATTTAAATAAATATAAATTTAAAGGTAATATAAGGATATTATTATACGTACCATATTTAAGCAATGAATATAGATATAAATCAAATATACAAGATATAATTAATTCAGCTACATTTTTTTATAATTTAATTATGAGTGATGTATTTTTATCATTTGAAAGAACATCTAATATTGATAAAGAATTTATTAATAATTTAAAAAAGATGAATTTTAATAAAAAATTTATAAATATATTAGTTAATGTTTTAAGAGAAGCTTCTAAAAGTAAGTTTTTATTATATGATGATTTAAATAATCTTTGTTTTGATGGTGGATGTGTTTCTGATGTAGGAGAAGATTTAAATGTATTAATACCTGCTTATAATAAAGATGATGGAGTAAATAGTGAAAATGCGGTTAAATATTCACCATTTCTTCCTAATAAATGTTTATCAAAAACAAATAATTTTTTATGTAATATAAGATATACAAAAGAACATAATATAGGTATTGATGAATTTATTAAAAAATATGCTATGGGTGATATTATAAATGGATTATCAGTATATTCAATGATAAATGATATGGTAAATAAAAAACAGATATCACAAGAAAATGTAAATAAAATAGATAAGTTTAAATCGCCATTAAATTTAATAATATCAATTGTAAATACTCATATTAAAGATGGTTATTCAAATGATTCAAATAAAAATGAAAGAGAAATAACAGTAAAAGAAAAATTAGAAGATGGTACAACTAAAGATAAAAAAGTAAAAGTTAAATATAATCATTTTTCTAAAGAATATAGTGAAAATATGATAAAAGAACTTTCATTATTAAATGATAAATATCCAGGTGTTCCTGAAATAGTGATGTCTTTATATATATATAATGATACTTTAAAATCTGATAAAATAACATATATGCCATGGGGAAAAGAATTAATTTCAAAAGAATATATATTAGATATCGATACAAAAATAGATGTTAATACAGATTTAATATCATTTAATAATAAATATGCTTTGAAATTGAATAATAAAGGTTATTTATTTGTATATAATATTAATAATAAAAAAATATTATATTTTATAAATTATAAAAAAAAAATAGATAGACCAATAGGTTTAAAATTTAATAAATCAGAATTTATTGTTGAATGTATTAATAATAATAATAATCAAACATCTGAAACTTTTGATTCAAAAATTCCTAAATTAATAGATGATAAATGTAAAGAATGTGTAGATCCTTTTACTATGATATTAGATAATGATGGTTATATTACAATATATGGTAATTCTTTTATAGATGCTACTAATAAGGATTTTAAAAAATTTATAAATATACAAAAAGATTTAGTATCAAATACTGATTATAATATAGATAATATAGATGATAATGTAAATCAATTAGATTATATTAAACAAGAATATACATTTTGTTCAAATATAGGTGAAAATTGTTACAAATAAATTTTTATAATTATTTTTTTTATGTTATTATAAATAATGAACGATTGGCATATATTAGATTTATATTTTAAAGATCATAAATATCCGTTTACTAATCATCATCTTGATAGTTACAGAGAATTAATTAAAAGATATATTCCTCAAACTATTAAGACATATAATCCTATTACGATGATTAAATTAGACGAAAAAAAAGAAAAAGAGATAATGAAAGTTAATATATATATTGGAGGAAAAAATTCTAATGAATTATTTATAGATCATCCTATAACATATGAAAATGGATCACAAAGATTAGTAACACCTAATGATGCGAGATTAAAAAGTATAACATATGAAACACATATATATGCTAATGTTACAATAGAAATATTTGATGAGGATGGTAATATAATTGAAAATACTATAAAAAATGTAGCAATTGGAAGTATTCCAATTATGCTTCATTCTGATATATGTTTATTAAATGGAAATGGAAATGATGTTCTTCAAAGATTAGGAGAATGTATATATGATGGAGGAGGATATTTTATAATAGATGGAAAAGAAAAGGTAATAATAGCACAAGAATCTGAAACAAATAATTGTTTAATTACGGGTAAATTAAAAGATGATGATAATTTTAGTTTTAAAGGAAAAATTAAATCAAGTGGAGAAATAGGTGAATCAGTATTAATACCAAGAACAATAGAATTTTATTTAGTAAAAAATACAGATGATATAACTGAAAAATATATAGATAATAAAGGTGCTATATATGTAAATTTGCCTTCAATTGAAGGTAAAATACCATTATTTATATTATTTAGAGCATTAGGAATTGAAAGTGATAAAGAAATATATGAAACAATATTTGGAATAAATAATACAGAAATAGAAGATAAATATTTTAGTAATTTTATAAGACCATCTATTTATAATAATTATCATGAAAAAGATGGAAATAAATATTATATTTATAATCAAGAAGATGCTTTAAATTATTTGAGATATAAAACAAAATATAAAACATTGGAACATGTTAAATATATATTTACAGTAGATATATTTCCAAATATACCAATATTTGAAAATAAAGGAAAATATTTAGGTTATTTAACAAAAGAATTTATAAATGTAGCATTAAAAATAAAAAAAGAAAGTGATAGAGATAATTATTTTAATAAAAGAATAAATATTAGTGGATTTTTATTAGCAGAATTGTTTCAAGAAGCTTATATGAGATTAAGAAAAACTATTAGAGATACATTAGATACATTTTATTATTATGGATCTTGGAAAACTACAAATAATTATACTAATTTTGTTACAAAAGATAATATTTATAAATTAATTCCTGTTGTTTTAATTGCTAATACTTTTGCTAAATCATTAAAAGGTAGATGGGGTTTAGAAACAGATAATGATCCTGAATTAGGAAGAGTTCAGGATTTATCTCGTATTAGTTATATTGGTTTCTTATCACATTTAAGAAGAGTTAATATGCCTATTGATAGAACTATTAAAATAACTTCTCCACATAAATTACATTGTCATCAATATGGTATTATGTGTCCATTTGAAACACCTGATGGTGCTGCTGTTGGTTATTTAAAAAATTTAGCATTTTTAACAAAAGTAGCAGCAGGAACAAATCCACAATACATAAGAGATTGTTTATTTGATATTGGTGTGATACCAATAGAATATTATAATCTTAAATTGGATAAAAATATAACAAAAGTATTTGTAAATAATAGTTGGTATGGTATTACAAATGATCCCATAAAAATAGTTAGAACATTAAAAGCATATAGAAGAAATGCTTTAATAAATATATTAACATCAATTAGTTGGAATAATTTAAATAATGAAATAAAAATATTTGTTGAATCTGGAAGAGCAATGAGACCATTAATAATATTAAAAAATGGTAAAAGTAAAATATTTGAAATAACTTATAATAATTGGTTTGAAATGATAATAGGTAAATATAATAATTATACTAAAGATAGTAAAACAGAAGAAATTTATTATAAAAATGAATATATTAATCCTAAAACTTTAGATAATTTTAGAAGTAAAACAGATGAAGAAATATTAGAAGAATTAGAAAAAGAAGGTGCTGTTATTGAATATATTGATCCTCAAGAAAGTGATAGTTGTTTTATTGCTATGTATAAAAATGATATAAATATTTTTAATACTCATCTCGAAATACATCCTTCTACTATGTTAAGTGTTGTTAGTGGTAATATTCCAATGTGTAATCATAATCAATCAGCTCGTAATGTATTTCATGCTGCTCAAACTAAACAAGCTATTGGAATATATGCTACAAATTTTAATAAAAGATTTGATACATTTGGATTTATTCAACATTATCCTCAAAAAGCTATTATTAATACACGTCATTCTCAATATACAGGAAGTGATGCTATGGCAAATGGTGCTAATTTAATTGTAGCAATTATGACATATACAGGATTTAATCAAGAAGATAGTCTTATAATAAATAAAAAATCAATTGAAAGAGGTTTATTTCATTTATCTTATTATAAATCTATTACAGCATCAACAAAAATTATAAGTGATACTGAAAAAATAATATTTGGAAATCCTATTAAAATGAGAACTGAAGGTTTAAAAATTAATGGTATTAAACATGCTGATTATAATTTAATTAATGATGAAGGTATTATTAAAGAAGGTTCTTATATTCCAAGAGGCAAAAATGCTGTAATTATTGGTATGATATTAGTTAAAGATATATATAAAGAAATTAAAAAGGGATTGTTTATAGAATTAGTGAAAGAAACTAGTTATACAGATGTATCAATAATTAGTGATGAAAGTTATTATGGTTATATAAATAAAGTTTTTGTTGGAACAAAAACATTAGAAGATGATACTAAAGTTTGTAAAGTGAGATTGATGAAAATAAAAATTCCAGAATTTGGAGATAAACATTCATCTCGTCATGGTCAAAAAGGTGTTATTGGAATGATATTATCAGAAGATCAAATGCCATTTACTAAAGATGGTATTAGACCCGATTTAATAGTTAATCCTCACGCTATTCCTTCACGTATGACAATAGGACATTTAGTTGAATGTGTATATTCTAAATTGTGTTGTATAGAAGGATATTTAGGAGATGGAACAACATTTATAAATTTAGATTATGATAATATTTATAATAGTTTAGAAAAATATGAATATAATAAATATGGAAATGAAATTTTATATAATGGACAAACTGGTAAACAAATAAATACAGAAATATTTATAGGTCCTACTTATTATTTTAGATTAAAACATATGGTTGCTGAAAAAATAAATGCTAGAGGTGTTGGACCAAAAGTTCAATTAACAAGACAACCAACAGGTGGTAGAAGAAATGCTGGTGGATTAAGAATAGGTGAAATGGAAAGAGATAGTCTTATAAGTCATGGTATATCACAATTTATTAAAGAAAGTATGATGGAAAGATCAGATAAATATAGATGGTGTGTATGTAAAAATTGTGGTATAATACCTGTTTATGGTACTAAAATTAAAGATACATACTGTAATAATTGTAATAAAAATGAAATTAATGTTATTGAAACACCTTATTCTTTTAAATTATTAAAACAAGAATTTGAAGCAATGGGTATACAAATGCGATTTAATTGTGATTATGTTAATTTACCTGAAGTTTATGAATTAGAAAGTGAAATTGATAATGATATTATAATAGATCAAGATGAAGGAGAATTAGATGAAAAACAATTAAAAAAATTACATAAACTAATAAAAAAGAAAGATGATATAGTTTATTTAGATACTTTATCTAAAAAAGATTTAATAGATAGAATTAAAAAAATTAATCCTATTATAAAAGGTTTAACTGTAAAAACAAAAGATGATTTAATAAAAATATTAAAAGAATTAGAAAGTAAAGATACTAAAGTAGATGATGATATTAAAGTAGATAAGGATAAATTTACAGATGAAGAATGTTTAAAATGGAAACAAAATAAATTAGTAAATCCAAAAACTAATAGAGCAATAGTTAAAGATAAGAGTGTATATAATAAATTAAAAAGTAATTGTAGTCATATTAAAACACCTGTATTAGAAGAAATAGAAGAAGATAAAGAAATAGAAGAAGAGAAAAAGAAAGAAGATAAAGATAAAATTACTGATGAAGAATGTTTAAAATGGAAACAAAATAAATTAGTAAATCCAAAAACTAATAGAGCAATAGTTAAAGATAAAAGTGTATATAATAAATTTAAAAGTAATTGTGCTCATATTAAAACACCAGTATTAGAAGAAAAAGAAGAAAAAATAGCTAAAAATTTGGATGATTTGAAAAAAATGTTAAAAAATGATTTAATTGAAATTGTTAAAAAATTATATCCTGATATGAAAAGTTTAACTGCTAAAAATAAAGATCAATTAATTAAATTAATAACAGATGCCGATCAAGAAAAAGCACTTAATTTAATTAAAAAAGGTGGTTATCAATTAGAAACAGAAGAAGATGACGATACAAATAAAAATATTGATCCAAAAAAAGTAAATTCAGAAGAAGAATCTCAATCAGAAACAGATTCTTTATCTGATTCAGATTCTGATGATGACACAAGTTTATCAGGTGGAGGTAGTGAAACTAATGAAAAAGAACCAGAAACTGATAAAACCGATGAAGACGATGAAGACGAAGATGATGATGGTGGTAGTAGTGATGATGAAAATAAAGGAGGAGGAATAATAAATAAAGATAATAATGCTGATACAAAAATAATAATTATATAATTAATTGATAGATAGAATTATGAATGATACATATATAATTTTAATAATTATAATAATAATTGTTGTATTAACACTCTCTTTTATTTTAATATCTTATTTTTATAATAGTTATGTTAATAATAAAATAGTTGTAAATGATAATTTAGTTAAAACAAAAGATTATATAAATAATACTACAACAACTATTAATTCAAATATTAAAGAAAATCAAAATAATATTGATAAAGTTGATATGTTATTAAGTAATAAAATAAATAGAAATAGTACAGATATTTCTATAAATTCAAATGATATAACTTCTTTAAAAAATAATACAAATATAATAAATAATTTAATTACAAATACTAATAGTAATATTCAAAATTATGATAAGAATATAAAACAATATATTGAATTTAAAAATAATAATAGTACAATTAATGATGCTTTATATAATTATAGATTTGATGTTGTTCCTAATTTATCAATGAATTTTTTAAGAAATATTACTGCTATTGCTGGAATGACTGTTAAAACAACTAATGATAATACTATGAGAATTTGTGATAATAATGTTAATAATGTTAATTGTATTGATATGAATATTAATAATGGTTCTTTTGATATATATCCAAGTCCTATAAATAGTAATAATATTAATAATATTAATATTTTTAATAAAAATAAAAATAAAGTTTTGGCTAAATTTAATTTAGCAAATAATAATATTTATTTAGGTGGAGATAATGAAGAAGCGGCTATGTTTATAGATAATAGTAATGTATATGTAAAAAATCTTAATTTTCTAGTAAGAAATGGAACTTATAATGGAAGAAAAGAAGTATTTATTAAAGATAATAATAATCTAAATCAAAATTATAATACTTATAATTATGATATTAATGATATTGTTAAATTAAATCAATTATCATATTCAGTTTCGGGTATTTATACTATTATCAGAGATCCTCAAGGTGGTGCTAATAATATTATATTTAATTTTAAATCTATTTATGATATATTACCTGGAAAACGTATAGAAATAGAAATTCCTGAATTGGGTAATATTAATACAACTGATATTAATATAATTAATACTGAATTATCTTCATCTTCTTTTATACCAAGAGGTATACTTAATAGAACAAAAATAACATTTATTCCTACTACATTAATTAGAGCAAATACTAATATAAGAATTAAATTAATAGAACCCAATCTAAATTTATCTTCAAATTTTACACAAACAGATAATTATATTTCTAATACAATTTCTACTATAGTTATATAAATTTTTATTATTTTTTTATATTTTTTATTAAAAAATGATATATACATTTTTATTATTTTTTTAAATGACAGAAGTTAGCTGTTTATATATTCATTATAATCGCTCTCCGATAAATTTTACATTTATAAAATATGATAATGATTTCTATAAAATAATTCTTAATTATAGAAGTATCATTGTTAGTAATTTCACATTACTAGATATTCCACATTTATTAGATTATTATATAATATCATTAATAACTACTAAAAATACAGTAACTGGAATTACTAAAATAGATAATATATATAATATATCTGTGAAATATTACTGGAAACGTTTATATTTTCTTGATCATTATAGCGATGTTGAATTATCGAAAAATAATCATAAAAATCCTCTAAATTCTAAAAAACCAACCAGAGAATCTAGTAATAAAAAAATAAATAAATTCTTTAAATATTATGAAAGAGAATTATTATCCAATATTGATAATGAATTAGATAGATGTTTATATTTATATTTAAGATCAGAATTAAATGATATTGAATATGATCTTATTACATTACAAAATAAATGTACAGTTGATAAATATATTAACATATTAACTTCAATCAAAAAATATTATGGTAAAGATATATATGATTATATTAGAATTAAGCTTTAAGCTTTAATCTTTATCCTCATCTATAAAGAGATTAATAGAATCTTGATATTTTTTCTCTTTAAAATAAATACTATTATATGTTTTTATTTTATCTATTATAACATTATTCCATTTTTCTTTATCAAAATCTACTTCTTGAATATTTATAATTTCTAATTTCCAATAATTTAATTTATAATTTTCTTTAATATATTTATTCATTTCTTTAATATTTTCATTACATGATTGATTTTCATTTGAATATATATATACAAATTCTCCATTTATTTTTTTTTCAGCAATAATTCCATGTAAATAATTATCATTTTCTATATTTGATTCTATATATTCTTCTTCTTTTTCATATATAATAAATTCACATTCAATATAATCACATTTATATAATTTACATACAGCTAATTGTCCTTGAATTTGATAGTAATATTTTTCTGGTATATTACCATCAATTATTTTTCTACTATATGGACATTTAATTTCTATCATTTTTCCTTCATCAGTTATACCATCAGGTGATGCTCCAAAATTTTCAATTTCTTCATTTATAATTAATCCAAATTCATGAATTTTTGTTTTTTTTATATGAGAATATATTCTAATTGCCATGGTTTCAAACATTGTACCCCATTTTAATGCTGGAATTCCAGATGAATTAAATGTTGTACCCTTCATTTTTCTTTTAACTAATGAATGTGGATTTTTAATAGCATCATGTAAATCACTTGCTGTTAATCTATCTTTTCTTAAATTAAACCATTCGGTTGTTCTTTGTTTAATTAAAGGTTTATCTAGTAATTCTTTTAATATATTCTTACAGTATGTGGTATCAGTATTTTCCATTTTATTTAATTTATATTGTTTCTTTTTTCTTATATCTTGCTGAGTTTCTGATTTTCTTTTCATTTTCAAGTTTAATTCTGGTAAAAGTAGTCGAAATATCTTTACTTAATTTATTAATATCAGTCATTTTTTTATTTTCTCGTTTTTTATTTGTTGCTAATTCAATAATTTCTGCTCGTTTTTCCAATAATATTTTATTAAAATTATATAATAAATCTTCATCCATTTTATAATTACTTTCTTTAAATATTTATATTTATAATTTTAATCTTAAACTCATTTTTTATTCATAATAAAAACAAAAATTTATATATATCTATAAATTAATGCTTTATTTCTATCTTTTTCTTTAATTACTTTAAATTCTATTATTTTGTTATATATTTGAACATTAAGTACAATATATATATCTTTTAATTTGAAAATAAAATAATCATTCCAGTATGATTCCATAATATCATTATAATCTTTATCTAAATTAAATCGTTGTTTTATACTCCTTGATATTTTACATAAATCTTTATTTGAATTATAATAACAATCATATAAAATCATTTGAGGTTGATTATTATTACGAATAATAAAATTAAATATCTTTTCGTATAAATCATCATAATTCATCTTTTAAAATGTAAAAAATAATATTATATTTTTTTTCATTTTTTAAAAAAATGATATTTATATTATAACAAATATAGATAAATGTCATCTTTAATATCCTGTCCATGTAATACTATTGGCGTCGATGAAGTTGGTAGAGGAACATTATTTGGAAATGTAATAGCTTGTGCTGTAATATTACCTGAAACATTTCCAGATGACATTTATCTTCAAATTAAAGATAGTAAAAAATTATCATTTAAAAAAAGAAAATTTTTAGCAAATTATATTAAAACAAATGCTATTGCTTATGCTATTGGTTCTGTTTCTTGTGAAGAAATTGATAAAATTAATATTTTAAATGCTTCAATAAAAGCCATGCATATAGCTTTATACGAAGTTATGAAAAAAACAAAATTTAATAAAATAATTGTAGATGGTAATTATTTTACACCTATTATATCTGATAATGAAGATTATATTATAGAATATGAATGTATTCCAAAAGCAGATAATACATATTTAAATGTAGCAGCAGCATCTATTGTTGCTAAAGATTATCATGATAATGAAATATTAGAATTATTAGAAAATGAACCAGATTTAAATAAATATGATTTAAAAAATAATATGGGATATGCTACACTTAAACATAGAAATGCTATTCAATTATATGGTCTTCATAAATATCATAGAAAAACATTTAAAAGTTGTTCTGAATATATAATTTTATAATTAATTAAATAATGGAAATAGCTATTTTTATTTTTAGAAGAGATTTAAGATTATATGATAATACATCATTAAATATTTTAAAACAAAAATATCCAAAAATAAAAATATTACCAATTTTTATTTTTAATAAAAATCAAATATGTAAAGATAAAAATAAATATTATTCTTCTAATGCCGTTCAATTTTTATTTGAATCATTAGAAGAATTAAATTTTATCAATTATTATTATTCAGATAATGATATTAATATATTAAATGATATTAAAAAAAGATTTAAAATAAAAGTTATTAGTTTTAATAAAGATTATACTCCTTATGCTATAAATAGAGATAATATTATTACAACATGGTGTAATAATAATAATATCACAGTAATTTCAGAAGAAGATTATACATTACATAAAATAGGAACTATTTTAAAAGATGATAATAAACCTTATTTAAAATATACTCCTTTTTATAAAAAATCATTATTAAAAAAACCTTCATCAATAAATAATAATAAAAATTTTAATTTAATTTATGATTTTAATTATAAGAATTTAAAAGATTTTTATTTTTTAAAACCATCTATTAATCCAAATATAAAGGTTAATGGTGGTAGAAAAAAAGCATTAGAAATTCTTATTAAAATTAAAAATAATTATTTTAAAAATTATAATGAAGAAAGAGAATATCCTTATTTAGATAAAACAACTAAATTAAGCGCCTATATTAAATTTGGTTGTATTAGTATTAGAGAAATATATTATAGTCTTCCAATTAAACATGCTTTAATTAGAGAATTAATATGGAGAGATTTTTATGCTTATATTTCTTACTATTTTCCATATATATATGGAAAACCTTTTAATAAAAAATATGATAAAATAAAATGGAATATTAATAATAGTAATTTTGAATTATGGAAAAATGGATTAACAGGATTTCCTTTAATTGATGCGGCGATGAGACAATTAAATGAAACTGGATGGATGCATAATAGATGTAGAATGATTGTAGCATCTTTTTTAACTAAAAATTTATTTATAGATTGGAAAAAAGGTGAACAATATTTCGCCACAAAATTAGTAGATTATGATCCAGCATCTAATAATGGAGGATGGCAATGGTGTGCTTCTATTGGAACAGATAGTCAACCTTATTTTCGTATATTTTCGCCTTCTGCGCAATTATTAAAATATGATAAAGAATGTTTATATGTTAAAAAATGGATACCTGAATTAAAAGACATTGATAATAAAATTATTATTAATTGGGAAAAAATAAATAATAAATATAATATAGATTATCCAAAACCAATAATTGATTTTAAAAAAACTTCTAAATATTTTATTTCTGTTTTTAGTTCTTAGATAATAAATTAGTAAAAGCTTTATTATATCTTTTAATATTATAATTTTTAGTATATTCTGCCATCTTATAATCAACAATAACCCATAAATTATTATAATTAGGTAAATTTATAATTATGTTATATATAAAATAAAGATAATATATTACAAAATTAAAAAATAATAATATTGCTTCACCAAATATTTCATAAAATATATATATTATATATATCAAAATAATAAAAAATATAATACTAATTGCTACTTTAATTGACTTATTAAATTGTGAAAAAAAATCAAATGAATTTTCTTCCAATGGGGTTTCATCTATTATAGATATATTAGTAGTTTTATTTTTATTCTTTTCTTTAATACTACCACATGATGAGTTTTTTAATTTATCTGATAAATATATATCACATTGATCTTTACAATAATATATACATCTATTATCTGTAGAACATTTATTTTTAGTACATACGTTACTACAATAATCACAATTTTTTATTTCTACATTATAAATTTGATTAGTATTACATAATATATCTTCTTCTAATGTTTCTTTTTTAAAATGACAATAATTATTTATAAAATTTATAATTTTTGTTTTATCAGTAGCTGTTTGAGAACTTATATCTATATTATTTATTATAATTGATTTATTTTCATAATATTTTATTTCAAATCCTTGTTTTAATATATTTAAATAAGTATTATAAGTTGCTTTAATTGTATCTATATTTGGAGTATAACCTGAAGGTATATATTGTAGATTAGTATTATTATCAAAACATAATTTATTATAATTAAATAATTTGTCATATGCTATTAAATTATTATCTGAAAATAGAAGATATTTATTAATAGCTTCTATTGTTTTATTAATAATATTTTTACTAAATTCAGTTTTATTATTATAACAAATATTTATAGATTTATATAAAATATTTGCTAATCTTTCTATATATAATCCTTTTTTATTAGTATTATTTTTATAAATTTCATTATTTTCTATTAATTTAGTTATAATATATTTAACATTATAGTTATCATTATTTAATTTAGTAATATTACTATCAATTGTATTACCATTAGTATTATCAGTATAATTTGTTAATGTAAAAATTTTTTTTTCTGTAAATTCATGTATTTTATAACTTAATATAAATGTATGTATTAATATTGGATGAGATAATATATTATAATTAATTAAACCTCTTAATGTTATTAATTCAGGATCATTTTCATGAAAATTAACATTTTTGTAAGTTAATATATTATCATATTTTTCATATTTTTTTAATTCATCGAATGTATTTACATTTATAATATTATCAAATATTACATTATTAAATGAAGAATATGCCGTTCTAACTTCTTCAAAATTATTATAAGGTTTAATTGTACATTCACTTACAAAACCATTAGAAGTATTAATTATACATGTATTTAAAATACTTGTATTTAAATTAATTTCATATAAATCATGTGAGTTATATTTATAATATTCATCTAAAGACATATAAATATATAAATTACCTAAATTTTCTTGTGTATTACCTAATAAATTTATTAAAGCAAATGGAGAATAATTTAATTTTTTATTATAAACACCATTATCTGCTATTTTTTTATTAACACATTTATGTATTCCTTTATTATCAATATATGGTAATTTATTTAATTCACATGGTTTATAACATTTTCTTACATCTTCTTTTGAAAATTCTCCAGTATCTTTTAAATAACCATTTCCAAAATGATAATTAGGTATAGTAATCCAATCATACCATTTATTATCACAAAAAGCTTTTATATTTCTATATTTATATTTAAATTTATTATATTCATCATCATTATTATCTATATATATATAATCCTTATTTTCACTATATTTTAATATATCAGGTGTTGCTTTTAAATCTGGTATTACAGTACATACACGTTTATTTATATCATAAGTATATAAAGGATTATCTGTAGCAATTACACAATTTATAGCATAAGGACTTTTATCATCATTTTCTTTAAGTGGAAAACATAAATCTTTTTTATTTTTATCATATTTATATATAAATTCATTTGTACTAAGATTTCTAAAATTTGAATTTATATCAGTATAAGCATTACTAAATGCTTGACTATATAATGAATATTTATTGTCTGTATAAAAATCAGAATGCCTAGTTTTATTGTATATTTTATATAAAGATGCTAATGAACATGTTTCAATAGGATTTATATATAAATTATTATTATCTAAATCACATTTATCAGTCATTATAACTATAATTATATCCTATTAAAAATTATACAATTTTATTTAAAATTTTATCAATATATGATGTAGGATAAATATATTTACCACTAGTATCATCATAATTAAATAACTTTGTTTCCAATATTTGTTTATTTAAATTATCTTTATTTGAAAATAAAAATTTATCTATAGGTACTTGATTAATATTAAAAATTGTTTTAATATTGGTATCTATAATGTTTGAAGTATTAAATATTTTATATTCACCTGTATTAATAGGTTTTACATATGTATTATCAGTTTTATTATGATAATTAGCATTATCAATATCATAATAATACATATTACTTTGATTTGAAGATAGAGGTATATTAATTTTATAATTATCTATATTATATTTGGTTAATGCTTTTAAAGCTGTTGGTAAATTTTGATAATCAATATTAGCATAATCATTTAAATTAATATTTATTTGAATTGAATTTTTAGGTTTAATTGTAGAATATATATTTTTATCAGTAATATTTATATTATTTGCTACATTATAAATACCATCATATCTTCCTGTTGTAATAGTACCTCTTAATGTTGTATCTATATTATCATTAATAATATCTTTTCCAAAAAAACCATAGAAATCATTTTTAAATTTATTTAATTGATTAACGTATTCATCTGGAACAGGAATTATATTTTGTAATTGATTTGCTAATATAGCAAATGGACTATCATTTTTTAGATCTTTATATGATATTATTAATCCATCAGTTGATTTATATATATTATTACCACTAAAAGGATTTGGTAAATTACCGCCATAAAAGAAACTAATAATAATTATGATAATTATAATAAATATAATTACAACTAAAATAACACCTCTTGCTTTAGTAATATTATTAAATATATAACCTATATTATAGATAAAACTTACAAAACAATCTTTTATAAAAATTACAAATTTTCTTATATAACGTAATACTTTACTAAGAACATTTTCATATAAATAACTAAAAAAATTAAATAAAGCATAAATAGAAGGTCCTACTATTTTTGATAAAAATGTAATAAATCTTTCGGAAGTTTTAATTCTATTTTCTTCTTCATTATAATAAGAATCTTTTTTTATAATATAATCTTTTTCAGCATCTTCTTTTATATTTTTATATTTATTTAATATAACATCTTTATTTCCTTTTTCACTTTCTAATTGTAAATTTTCTGGAATAAAAGGCCCTGGTTTATCACCTATAATATTAGAAACAATAGATGAACCTCCTTTTTTTTTAATATTAGATTTTTTTTTCATAATTTTTCTATTTATAATTAATAAATGAAATTTAATTCAATTTATTATATTTTAATAATATTTATCATTATTTATATTTGTTGTTATTTTATATTTCCTCCAACTATCCAAATACTTCAAACAAATATTACAGATTTTAATTTTAATTTATTATATTTGAGACAACCTATAGTAATTCCTGATTATCTAGAAGATACTGAAAAATTAATTAATTCATGGTTTAATTATAATATTATTAATTATGATAATGATGATAATAATAATGATGATTGGAAATTTAATAAAAATAAATATTTATTTATAAATGCTATAGAAGATACTGAAATTATTATATATAAAGCAAGTATTTATTCAATAATACCAGATGAAAATGATAGAATAATAGCTATTAAATTAGAAAAAAAACAATCATTAATATTACCATATAAATGGAAATATTATATAAAAAGAAATAATGTTAATATATGGAAAATAGATGATATAATTACTTATTTTTTGAAGTTTGTTTTTTAGTAATTTTCTTAATTTCTCCTTTTGAATCATTTTCATAATCTTCTAAAATATCATTTTTATGTTTAATCCATTCTTCTAATAATAATTTTAATTCATTTTCCCAAATATCAATAATAGATGTATCTTTTAATTCATCAATATCTAATTTTAATTTAGCAACTTCTTTTTCTAAATGTTCTTTCTTTTCATTTGTTAATTGTGAGATAGGCATTCTTAATAAATAATCATAAGAATCTTCATATTTATAATAATCTTTTTCATGTAATTGTTTTTCAATTTCAGACATTTTAATATTCATAATTTTAATATTTTCAGAAATAACATCTAATATAAATCTAATTTTTGAAGATGATACTAAATATTCTAATTCCATTTTATTTAATTGAGATTCTTTACGAACTTGATATTTATAAATACGTGTAAAACACCATTCTTTTAATATTTCTTCAATATTTTCATATTTCTTAATATTACCTTTAGTTGTAAATAAATGTAAATTATTCAAACTTAAATTTTTATTTGAAATTAAATTAAATTCATTTACAATTTTTTCACCTAATTCTTCTTTAGCATTTTCTGTTAAATTTAATACGAATTTAACATTTTTTGATGTATAATGACTATCAAATGATTTTAAATATTGATTATTTTTAATAATTAATTCTTCCAAATATTCTTTATAATTTTCTGTCCATGTTCCAATTGGTAATTCTGATATTTCTAATGTAGTATTATTAATCCATTTATAAATACCTCTAGATGTATAATTATTTTTTTCATTTAAATAAATATCACCTTTAAATCCTAAATAATAAGGATTAATTTTTTTAATTTCTTTTCCACCAATTAATATTAATACTTTTTCAATATCTTCTTCATTTAAAATTTTACCAATATTACTTTTAATATTATCACAAATCTCTAAATAAATATTTATAATATCCTCTGGATTAAATTGTGGAATATTTGTTGAATATCCTGTACCAATACCAATAGAACCATTTACTAAAATCATTGGAATAATTGGAATATAAAATTCAGGTTCAATTGATACTCCATCTTCATTTAAATAATTTAAAATATCATTATCTTCTTCTTTGAAAATTAATTTAGTTAATTTTGATAATACTGTAAATATATATCTAGGAGCACCTGAATCATTACCGCCATTAATTCTAGTTCCAAATTGACCATTTGGATTTAATATATTAATATTATTTGTACCTACAAATATTTGAGCCATTCCAATAATAGCTTCTTGTAATGAAGCTTCTCCATGATGATATGCTGATTCTTCACTAACACTTCCAGCTAATTGAGCTACTTTTATTTCTTTATGATATAATTTTCTTTTTAAACATGTAAATAAGATTTTTCGTGTACTTTCTTTAAGTCCATCCATAATATTAGGAATAGCACGTTCAAGATTGCGATTACTAAAATGAATTAAATCTTTATTAATAAATGTTTCAAATGATATTTCACTACTAGTATAATCAAGAATTTCATTTTTATCATAATTTGCTAACCATTCTTTTCTATCATCCGCGCGTTTTTTATTAAATGCTAAATTAATAGATTCATCACATTTTTCTGTATATTTATATGTTACTTTCTTCATATTTTTAAAATATTCTTTAGCTTCACTATCAGTTGAGGTACCAAGTCCTTTATAATATTTAACATCCCATCTTTTATTATTTGTTATTTTTTCATTCCAATTATCATAATCTGTAATACTATAGAATGATATAACTTCTTTTGTATCTTTATTAGTTACTTTGATAATAGGAGTTAATAATGATGTTAAGAAACCATCATATTTATATAATGAACCCCATAATGTTTCAAATACATTAAATAATAAACCTTTAATATGACTTCCGTCATGATCTTGATCTGTCATAATCATAATACTTCCATATCTTAATGTATTAATACTTTTTGAATAATCTTTATTTTGTTCTAAACCAATAATTTTTTTAAGTGCTGTAATTTCGGCATTATCTAAAATTTTTTGATATGATACATCTTTTACATTCATAATTTTTCCTCTCAATGGAAATACACCATAATGATCTCTTCCAATAACACTTAATCCAGCAATTGCTGTAGATTTAGCAGAATCACCTTCTGTTAAAATTAAAGTACATTTACTACTATCTTTTGTTCCTGCTAAATTAGCATCATCTAATTTAGATACAATAATTTTTGATAATTTTTTACCATCAGTTTTTGTTAATTTCTTTTGTTCAACTATTTCAGTAGCACTTAAAGCAGTTTCAATAATACCTGATTTATATAATTTATCATAAAATTTTTCAGATAATTCACATTTTGAACCAAATTTAGTAATTAATGTTGTTAATGTTTCTTTAGTTTGACTGTCAAATGAAGGATTATCAATAGTTGATTTAACAAATACGAATAAATTATCTTTTAGATGTTGTGGTTTAATTGTTTTTTTCTTTTTAAGTAATACCATTTCACTTAATTTTTTAATAATTCCATTTGTAATATATTCAATATGACGACCTCCTCTAATTGTATTTATTCCATTTACAAATGACATTTGTTCATAACAACCATTAGGATTAACAGCAACAACAATTTCCCATCTATCATTAGGTTTTTCATAAAATCTAGGTTGAGAATGTTTTGTATCTAAAAATAAATCAGCATATTTTTCAAAATCTTTAACTGGTATTTTAATATCATTTAAATATACATTTACAGTAGAATCTGTACATGCTGATACATCATATACACGTCTTTTAAATAAATCATATATATCATCACTCATTTCTTTAATTCCAAATTTTTCATAATCAGGTAGAAAACTAATTTTAGTATATGGTTTCTTCTGACAACTTTTAATATCTGGTGATTCTTTAATTGTTAAATTCTCTTTAAATGTTTGTTTATATATTTTTTTTGTTTTATGATCTACTGTTTCAATTGTAAATTCTTTCGAAAAAATATTTGCTAATTTAATACCTAATCCATTTACACCACCTACTGTTCTAATGATATCATCATTATAATTAGATGATGTAAGTAATTCTCCAAAAATTAATTCAGGAATCCATAATTGATATTCACTATGTTTTACTATTTCAATACCATTACCATCATTAAATATTTCAATTACACCAGTTGCTTTATTAATCCAAACTTTAATATTTTTTACAATTTGAATATCTTTTTTATCTTTTGCTAAATCTTCTCTAGTTCTAACAGAATGATCAATAGCATTTACAATTGCCTCGTCAAATATTTTAAATAATCCAGGAATAAATGTGATTTGTTTTTTAATAATTTTATCTGAATTATCAATAATATAAGTATCTATAGTATTTGGTTGAATTGTACCAATATACATATCAGGACGATTATAAATATGAGAACGTAATTCATGTTTTTTATATTTATTATCAATTTCTTGTTGCATTATAATATTTATTATTTATTTATAATTTAAATCATTTTTTATTATTAAAATAATAAAATGTTTTTTGAATTAACAATGTTTTCATCATGGATATTTTTATGGTTTATTTTATATTATTGTAATATTTTATCTTATAATCCGTTTATATTTTTAATAATAGCATTTATAATAGGGACTTCATATGGAATTTATTATTTTATAATAAATAAAACAAAAAAAGAAATAATACATAAATATATTATAATAAATTTTGTGGGAAAAATAATTCCTGCTATTTTAATATATAATAATAAAATATCAATAAATGATATTTATTTTGGACTTATATTATATATATTTTTTATAATATTTATTATAATTAATAAATTACATATTATAAATGAATATCATTTATATTATAATAGTATGTTACATAAAAATGATAATATATATATATCAAATATAATATATGATTTTTTTACATTTTACCATTTAAAATATCCGATTTAAGAATAAATCAAATGCCAAAGATGTAAAAATTTGATTATAACATAGCGTGGACTATGTATGAATTCGTTTTTTTGTAAATTAATTAGCTCGCTTACGCTTAATGTTCTGATAACATAGTAATTAATTCAATAATACCATTTTTCAAAGGGTAAATCAACTGGTAGGTATAACACCATCTTTACATATTATAATATAGTTTAATTCTTATATCATTTAGTAATAAAAAATCGGACAATTTAAATGTTAAAGGTTTAATATAAATATTTAATTATAATATTTGCTATTTCTTCTAATGATTTATTTTCAATATCTATACATATAATATTTTTATTATTTTCTAAAATTTGTTTATATGTTTCTTCATGTAAATTATGAATATCATTTAAATAATCAAATGTTATATTTTGTTCATTTTCTCTTCCTCTATTAATAATTCTTTTAAGACATTTATTAGGATCTGAACGTAAATATATATAATAATTAGGATTCCATATTAAATCTGTTTTATTATATAATTCATTTAAAATATTAAATTCTGGTTGTGTTATTAAATTATTATTATACATATATTTATTAAATGTATTACGAATAAAATAAGGACTTCTTTCCATTATAATATTAACATTTAGATCTTTTTCTTGAATCCATGATCTATCTAACCATACTCTAATTTGAAAATTAAAGAAATTTTTTTTATTAATATAAATATTATCTAAAAATATTTTCCATTTATCAATAGGTTCTAAATCAATATTAATATTATAATTAGAATGTAAATAATTTAATATAGTAGTTTTTCCAACTCCGATATTACCATCTATTGTAATAATAGGCATTAATTATTTAAAATAATTATAATTAATATTTATATTTATTTAAATAATTCAAACATTTTATCAGATTTCATACTATTATTAATAATATCAATTGTTACTGTTTTATTTATTTTTTTTAATTTTATTATTAAACATTTAATATAAGATTCTATCAATTTCAATATTTTACTTTTTATCTCATTACTACTTTTTAATTTATAATAACTTAATATATCATTAATAGCTTTTATTATTGGTTTTGTTTTAGATTTTTTAACACCACCTCCTATTTGAGGACGAGCAATATCGGTATTAAAATCAATATGTAATCTATCTATATTATGAATATTATTAGTTGGAGAATATCTCATAGAACTTATTCCATAAAATTCACTAGGCATTACAATAGCACCACCACCACCTTTAATTATATCAGATTTAGGATTTCCACATGAATTTTTTAAATATTTAGTAATAATATCAATACTTTCTTTTTTAATACATTTTGAATTATTAATAAAAGTAATAACTGAAGCAATTGATACAACATTAAATATAACATTTTCTATACAACTAGTTAAATGATAAATTGTTTTAACATCTTTAATTTTTATTTTATTAATTTCTAATAAATATTTAACATATTCGCATAAGTAATTACTTTCCATTCTTTTCTATTTCTATAAATTAGAAAGAAAAAGAAATGGATGCTGATTATATTTTAAATGGAAGAGTAAATTTATTTGAAACTCCAACTAAAACAGCAAAAATTTATAATAATGATGTAAGATTATATGATCAAAAAAATTTAGAATCTATTTCAAGAAATTATACAGGTACATGTGTATCTGAAGTTTTTTTTTCACGAGAAAATGTTGATATTATTCATGAAGGTCTTATAAATTATGTTTATAATAAAACTAATGGAAAATATAAAATAAGTAGACAAAGTGAACAAGAATTAAGTATTGTTATGAGATCTATATATTTATCTAGTGGAAAAAATCTTAATTTTAATATTAAAGAACAAATAAAAGCATTAAATAAAGAAGTTATTGAATGGTGTTCTGAACAAATTATAACAAATATTAAACAATATTTAGATTATAAAACTAGTGTAAGTACTTTAAAAATGCCCATGGAAACACCTGCGTTAACTTCTCAAAAAGGTTTAAAAACAACAGAATTTAGTTATTTTTAAATTTAAAACATTATAATATACACAAACAAATTATTAAATAAAATCATTTATATAATATAGAAATAATATTAATAATAAATATGGGTAATAAATGTTCTACAAAAACTCCCAATAGTTTATTAGATAATGATTTAAATGATTATGACAGAGCTATTTTTAATTTAAAAAGAGAAAAAGTATTTTATGGTACAATAGCGATATGTATTTTATATGGATCTTTTGCTATCATATTATTTATATTAAGTTTACTATCTGATAAAATTAAATATTTATTATTGAATAGTTTTTTACCATTTACTATTGTTTATATAATAGGAACTATTTTAATAATTTTATATTTAGTTGGTCAAGTTATAAATTTTAAACCATTTAAATTTAATAAAGATGGTAATTATGATAATTTAAGTTGTCCAGATTATTGGATTTTAGAAAAAGTATACAATAATTCTGATTCAAGTAATATTAAAAATGCTTATGGTAAGTCATTTGAATCAAATGCTATATCTCCTGAATTATTTAAATATAGATGTGTTTTAAATAATAAATTATTTAATACATATGATATATATAAAGCTAGTTCTAATCTTAAACCAAGTACTACTGAATATGGAGGGAAATATCATTTTTTTAATGTAAATTGTAATATAATTGGATTAGCATCAAGTAATAGTAATTATGATATAATTGATGATAATAAATTAATAAATAATACTCTATATTTTCCAAAGAAATTATATGCTGATATTTATTATAATAATGATAGCCAATCTAATTTAATAAATACAAATATATTTAAAAATAATACAGCATTATATTTAAAATATGAATTAGCAAAAGCTGCTTTATTAATGAACAATTATAAAATATTAAATTTAACATCTACGCCAAATGGATTAGATACTAGTACTGATTATACAGATTTTTATAAAGATATAACAAATACAACTTATGGTAGTATTAAAGATGATTTAAAAAAATTAGGAATTAGTTATTTAAATTTTAATTATGATAAAACTGTTAACAGTCTTTCTGATAATATAAATGATAATATTATAAGAGTTTATAAAAAAACTGGAAAAGCCAGAATTTGTCAAAGACCAGGTTCTATATCAAATGATGGTAAAGGTACTGTTAATAATTGTTCTACTACTGATCAAGATAATTATGGTAATTTAACAGGATTAGAAGCAAAGACAATACCATTAAATTGTGAAAATATTTATCCAATGTATTTAGCTAGTGTAGATCAAGGAATAAATAAAAAAGATAGAAATATGGATACTAATGTAATTAGATGTGCCTATTCTAAAATTTGTGGTATACCATGGTCAGATATTAATTGTGATAAATATTATGATTAAAATAATTTAAAGAATAAATATTGATTCTTTAATATATATATGTCTAAATTTTTAAAAGGAGAATTATTAATATTTACTAATAAAGGATTAGTAAGAATTGATAATTTAAATAAGGAAACACATTTAATATTAGCATTAAAAGAGGATGGATCATATTATTTTGATGAAATAGATGAAATTAATAAAATTTATAAAAATAAATATCAATTGAATAAAATAACATTTAATAATAATATTGATAATTATTTAATAAATGATAATATAATTATAAAAAGTATTCAAAATATTCCTAATTCTATTGAAACACCAGAAATATGTGAATATTTAAGTTATAATGAATCTAGATGTAAAATTAATGCTAAAACAAGTGAATTATCATCATTTGATTTTATAGGATTTCCAACAAATATTAATATAGAAAATGAAAATAAGGAAGAAGATAATGATTATTATAGATTTCAAGGTTTATATATAAGTACTAATAATTTTACAACAGATATTACAAATAAAGAAATATTTGATTTTATAATAAATTATCTAAATATAAATAATATTAAATATGTTATAAATGATAAAAATAAAATTATAATTAATGATTGTAAAAAAATTGTATTAAATGATTTACTAAAATTAAATAAAGAACAATTATTAATTTTTACAAAAAGTTTAATAGAAATTACTAATGAATTTAATATAAAAAATAAAGATGATTATTATTTAATTAAATATGCTTATTTATTATCAGGAATATGTATACGTTCATATTATTTAGATGGATATATTCAAATAAAAATACCTAGAAAAACAAGTGATAGTTATTATTATTATTTTAATTATAATAATAATTTATATAATAAAATTAGAAATATTAAAAAAATAGTAAATAATGGATTTTTATATTCATTAAAATTAAAAAATAATAATTATTATTTAACTGATATTGGATTTATTTCATAATTGCCTTAAGTTTATCATGACTATTATAATTAATTAATTGAAAATCTTCATAAATAAGATTTTCAATCCATTTTATTTTTTCATCTATAGAAATATCATGATTTATTTCTTTAATTATTTTAACTTCTGGTTGTTTAAAAATTTCATTATTTAATTGTATTTTTACTTGTTCAATATGTTCTTCATATATATGAGAATCACAAATACTTATTATAATTTCTTTAGCATTTAAATTCATTACTTTCGCTATTATCATTGTAAATAATGCTGTAGATGCTATATTAAAAGGTAATCCTAAAAATAAATCACATGATCTCATATACATCATACATGATAAATCATTTTCATTTTTATAAAAGTTATATAATAAATGACATGGAGGTAACGCTTGTTCTTTTAATTGAACAGGATTCCATGCTGATAAAACCGCTCTTCTACTATTTGATTTAGATAATTCTTCTAATAAATATTTAAGTTGATCTACTTTACCATTAAAAGAACGCCACTGATAACCATAAATAGGACCTAAATATCCTTCTTCATAATCATATAATCCAACAGAATCTAAATATTCACGCGATGAATTGCCTTTCCAAATATTTACACCTTTTTTTTCTAAATCTTTAGAATTAACAGAACCTTTTAAAAACCATAATAATTCTTCTACAATTCCTTTAAAAAATACTTTTTTAGATGTCATTAATGGAAATAATGAACCATTATTAATATCAAAATTTAAAAAAGAACCAAAACAAGAATAAGTTATACCGTTTCTAGTATTATGTTTATTTCCATTTTTTAATGTATTATCTAATAATGATAAATATGCTTCTTCATTTTTTAAATTCATATAATAATTATTATAATATTTATTAAATTTTTAAATACATTGTTCAATTGGATAATATTTATTAAATTTTTCATTATATTTACATTTATATTTAATAGTATATGTTAAATTTTTATCTTTAAAATTATTTCTTAAATTAATACTGTCTCTTAATGTAGGAACTAGAGCAATACCTATTTTATTAGATGTTAAAATATTAAAATTATCATATAAATAATAAATATCAGCGTTATCTGTTTTAGCTATCCATAAATATTTAAAATCATCATTATTATTTTCTACTTTAGGTAAAATATTAGAAGTTAATATGAAATTTGAAGTTATAGTATTTGAAGATATCTGAGGTTGAGATATTTCTTTAAATTCTGTTACATCTTTAATTTTCTTTTGAACATTAATAATTACATTTTCATCAAAATTATATAACTTAGGTTTATGTTTAAGATAATAAGAATAGAAATATATTCCTCTAGATGTATAATTAAGAGTTTTTGATATATTTATTAGTTCTTTTAATGATTCTTTTGATAAATAATAATAAGATTTAATTTTATATTCACATACATCACATATTTTATCTGGAGTATGTTTATCATTTAATAAATTATATATTATTTTTAATCTTTCTGGTAATATTAAATTATCTAATTTTTTTCCTTCATATGCTATTATATCATTAATCATAAATATCCATTTATTTTCGTTTGTTTTTACCATTTCACCTTCTAATAAAGTATTTTTAAACAATGATTTATCAAATAAACCTCTCGCTAATATTATTCTAGGTTTTTCATAACCAGTATGAATTTTCATATCAATAAAATAAATGATTTCTACATCATTATATTTAGTAAAATAAATATAATATCTATTCCCATTTGTTCTTAAAGATATTAAATGAGGAACTTTTTTAAAATGTTTAATATTATTTTCATCTATTTTAAAATAATGTTTTTGGATTATTCTTATTCCATATAAATTATATATTTCATTTAATATATAATCTTTTGTAGAATTACATTTAATATTCCATACTACTCTATCTCCAAATGAAATAATTCCTGTTTGCATATTATTATTAATAATTATTTATTAATCATTTTTTATTTAAATAAAAAATTGATTTTATAATATAAAATATAATATTATTAATGAGTTCTTTTTATGCCGTAGCAAATGGAAATAAAAATGGTATTTTTACAAATTGGCTTGATTGTAAAACACAAATAGATAATTTTGATAATCCTATTTTTAAAAAATTTGATAATTATGATGAAGCTTTATTGTTTATAGAAAATTTTAATAATTTATATATTTATACAGATGGAGCATGTATTAATAATGGAAGTAATAATGCTAAAGCAGGTATTGGTATTTATTTTTATAAAGATAATCCTTTAAATGTATCTAAAGAATTAATTCAATCTGATTTTGAATATAAACTTACAAATAATGTTGCTGAATTACAAGCCGCAATTGAAGCAATTGAAATGATTAAAGATAATCCTATTAAAAATAAAATTATAGTTAGTGATAGTACATATATGATAAAATGTGCTACAGATTATGGAAAAAAATTAGAAGATAATAACTGGAAATTAAGTAAAAATAAAATACCACCAAATTTAGAATTAATTAAAAAAATATATGAATTAACTAATTTATATAATATTAAATATATACATGTAATGGCTCATACAGATAAAAAAGATAAACATTCTATTGGAAATTATTATGCTGATATGTTAGCTAATAGTTCTATAAATAAAAAAGAAAGGACTATAAATAATACATATATATATTTAAATGTATCTTATAAAGAAAAAGATGATGCTAAAAATAAAGGAGCAAGATGGGATCCTAAAAAAAAACAATGGTATATATTACCATCTAATATTAATAAAGAAGAATTAGTGAAAAAATATCAATAATTTTTATTTTTTGTTTTATTATAGAGATAACTATGTCTACTTATAATAATATTCTTTTTATTACTATAGGTGATTCTAGTGATATTAATACATATCAATCTGTTGATATTTTATCAAAATTTTGTTATCAAAAATTTAAAGATGATAATCAATATAAACATGATATAATGAGTATAATTTCTCAAAGAAAAGGTATTGTAAATAATAATAATGATTCTAAATTGATTGATCCTAATATTTATAGATCTGATGAAAATAAAGGATATTTATATGACTCTGATACATATAAATCTGAATATATTATGGAAAATACTGCTAAAATACTTCAATTAATTTTTAATGAAAATAATACTATAGATAAAGATACTAATATTAAAAAAGGTGGTGCTTATGGTGATCATGGTGACGGTGATGAAGTTGATGTTGGTGATGATACTAATAAAGAAATAGATGAGAATGATAAAAAAGAAATTGAACAATATAAAATAGATATAGATTTAGATAGAATTAAAAATGATTTATTTTATATAACAAATAGTATTGATCATAAATACAAAAATAAAGATGATAATTATCATATTTCTAATGTAATTAATGATGCCTTAACTGCTAAAAAATATTTCATTACTGAAGAAAATAGAGAAATTAAAGAAAATATTGATAAGTATATAATAGATTATAATATTATAACACTTATAGATACTCTAAATAATGAAATATATGAAGAATATTATAATATAATTGATAATGATATTTCTAAAAAAATAGAAATATATTCTAATATATTATTAATTATAAATAATTATATAATTAAGATAAAAATAGAAAATGATAATAAAATTAAAGAATTAAAAGAAAAATTAACAAAATATCATAAATTTTATAATGAAATTATATATAAACGTGAAATATCTTTTTTAATAAGCGATCATAATAAGTATATATTAAATATAAAAGAAATTATAAAAAATAGTATTTTTATATTAAAAAATGATACATATATAAATAATATTGATAAATTAACAGCATTTTATCAAGACATACAACTAAATATTAATGACAAAATAAAAAATAGTTTAATTAATGAAGATAAATGTTTAGACTATATATATAAATACAATGAAAAGAATTCTATTTTTGATGATTATTTTAATAATATTGATTATTTATATTTAACAGATAATCACTATATAAAATTATATAATAAAAAAAATGTAATTAAATCTGATTTACATTTACAAGATAAAGATTTTGAATTAATTAAAAATAATGAAGAATTAATTAAAAAAAATAAAAATGATAAACTGATATATAAATCATATAATGATATTACAGAGTTAATAAAAGGTGAAAAAAAATTAATATTTATAATAATAAACTCAATAAAAACAATTAATAAATTTAATAAAATTAAAATTTTTTCATTTGTAATTGTTAAATATAGTATATATATATTACTTTTAAATTTAATTATTTACAATAAATCAAAAATTGATACATTTATTGATAATATATTAAATATATTATTTCATATTATAAAAATATTTAGTATATTTAATTTAAATATTGATGATTTATCTCATATAAAAAAAGGTAAAATAATATTACAATTATTATATGATTTATATTTAGTCATTAATAATAAATTATCATCAATGACTAAATATAATATAAAAATTATTGATGATCATATATTTGAACAATGTAAAGTAACTATATTAAATAAATATTTAAATAATATAGATAATATAATTGAATCAATAAAAGAAATTATTCCTATTATAAATGGAACAGAACATCCTTATGGTGATAGTAAAAGAATGCCAAATTTTATTAATATTACTTATTATATTAATAAAAATTATACTACAGAAAATAATAAGAATATATATGAAAATATTATTAAAATATTAAATGAAGTTGAAATAATAAAAACATTATCATTTGAAGAATTAAAAATTAAAATAGATGAAATATTGACAGAAAAAGATTTAACTTTATCCAAAGAGTTAAAAGAATTAATTAATAACTATATAATTTTAAATCAAATTTATTCAAAAAATAAAATAACAAATAATACTAATATTAATATAATTAAAAATAAAAGTTATAACTCTGATATATTTTCTAAAAAAATAGATGATCTAATTATTAAAAAATTAGATAAAAGTATTAATGATTCATTTAAATTTTATTATAATTATTTAATATTTAGTAATAATAAATTTAATTTTATAAATAATATTAAATCATTAAAGTCAATAAATAAAATTTTTTATAATATTTTTAATATTAATATAAAATATAATATTAATATAATATTAAATATTAAAAAAAATTTTTTAATATTTAATGAGTATATTAATAATATAAATAAATATATTATAATATTTAATAGTATTAAAGATAATATTTTAAAATATTATCATGATAATATTGAAGTTTTAGAAATAGAAATTGATAATATTAAAAAAATAATTAAAGGTAAAGATAAAAATAACATAATAGAATGTAATAAATTATTTAATAGATATAATAAATTACATGATATATATACATTATTATTATATGAATATTATGATTCAACTATAAAATTAGATGAAAAATATAATATAAAAGATTTTGATAAAATAAATAATAATATAATAACAATAATTAGTAATATTAATAAATTAGACAAATATAATGATAATATAAATAACATTTTTGAAATTTATTTTAAATTATATAATGGTATACAACAATTAAATATTTATAATTATTATTTTAATAATTATAATGAATATAAATTATTAAACTTTATAAATGATAATATAAAATATGACAAATATGATAAATTTGAAACTTATGATAATTATGATGTAGCTGAGTATCAAATAAAAAAATTATTTGATAATAACATACTAGATGAAAAATTTATAAATAATTATAATATAATTATTATAAATGATAATTATAATATAAATAATATATTAGATTATTTTAATAAATTTATTAAAATAATAACAGATTCTCATATTACTCCAATTATAAATGAAATTGATGAAAATATTAAAAAATATTATAAAGATAATAATGCCGAATATAATAAAAAAAACTTTAAAATAAAAATACCTGAATTAGAAAATAAGGGAGAAGAATTATTAAACGAATTTAATACTACTATCAAAAAAACCACAATAGAATCATATAATAATATATATGATTCACATATTAAATCACATATAGAAGAAAATATTAAAAAATATATAGAATATAATATTAAAGAAATTAATAATAAATATATAGAATTATATAATGAATATATTGAAAATCTTAATACTGAAACTACTAAATATTATATATATATAATAGATAGTGAATATATAGAAAAATTTAATAAATATACATTATTATTACAAAATACTATTAATAATACTAAAGAAACTTCTTTTACATATAGTAAAAAATTATTTAATAATATAGCCAAATTAGATACAGAAATTTATGATATAACATCTTTTTTTACAAATAAAATAGAAAATGAAACTAAATGTGATGATTTAGTAAAAAATATAAATTCTGATTATGATAAAGGAATTAAACAAATAGAAGTAGAATGGAATTTATTATTAAATGATAGTGAAGAAACTTCCATAGATATTGATTCTAAGTTGAAAATAGTAGATTATGATAAAGATGATAAACATAATAAAATAGAAATAAGTAATAAACAATTAATTACAAATTATTTAGAATCTATTGATAATTTTAAAAAAATAGTAGATAGAATAAATTTATACAATACAACTATAAATGAATATATTAATTTATTAAAAATAAAATATAATGAATATTCTGCTATATTAAGAGCATTTGATGATAATGGGAAAAATTTTAAAGATAAATCAATAAAAGCGGAACAGACAATATTAAAAAATGAATACGATAAAATTAAAGTACCTGATTGTTTAATAAAACTTAATATAGATGAAGAAATTAATATAAATGAATTTTTAATAATAATAAGTAATAAAGAATCAATATTTTCAAAGCATAATTTAAATGGACACATTGAAAAAGAAATAAAAATTAGCGTTGATTTGTTTAAAGAAGAGAAGTTAGATTCAAGATTAACCAATTATATAATAAAATTAAATGAAAATTATAATGATAAATTTTCTAAAAACAATAAATTATTATATAACAATGAAATTATTAAAAAATTTTTATCATATAATTATGAAGCAGAAGAACAAGATGAACTAGAAGAAGTAAAAGAAGAAGTAAAAGAAAAAACAATAAAAGAATTAGAAGCAGAATTAGAAGCAGAATTAAAAGAAGAATTAAAAGAAGAATTAAAAGAAAAAAATATAGAGCCAAAAGAGGAATCAGTATATGATGGGTTTTTTAGAAATTTGATGAATCCAAATTCCTATTTAACATTATATTATGATAAACCATATATTAAATTTGATAATATACATAGCTTAACATTAATAATTGATCATATAGAAGCCATAGAATATTATAATTATAAATTTAATGATGATTGTTTGATATTTTTTAATATATTAATATTAGCATTTATTTATAATATAATAAATGGTAGTATACATAGAAAATTTAATATAGATACTCGTAAATATAAATTTTTATTAATAAAATTTCATAAAAATATTAAAGATGATATTATATTATATAATGAAAATACAAAAGACTATTTAAAAAAATTAAAAGATATTGTTATTAGTATAATTAAAAAGATTGATCCTGAATATAATTATATTACTTATGATATTAAAAAGCATTTTGTAGTAAATAAGACTCGTGATTTAATAACAACAAGATTAAAATATGATATATTTTTTAATGTTAAAAATTATGTATATATAGTAAAATTATATTGTTATTCTAAATGTAAAGAACGGTCTGATAGTAATTTATGTTTATATATAACTAATTTAATTGAGTATTGTTTAAAACTATATATGATTTTAGAAATAGTTGATAATACAATATCAATTGACTTTAAAAACATTTTAAAATTATTAACTATACAACAAAAGACATATTGTGATATTAATAAAACTGAAAATATAGATATTTCAATTATTATAAATATCGCAAATAATATATTATATTATAATTCACATACTTTAAAGAAATTATATGAATATAATAATGAACATGATAAATATTTAACATCAAATACTATATTACAAATAAATACTAAATTAGCAAGAGGGGAAATTAATTTAACACCTGATCAATGTAAAATAATTTTTTATTTATTAGATCCAAACTGTTTTACTGATAAAAACGAATTATTATTAAATTCTATACCTAATAATATCCTAAAGACAAGTAATTTTGATTTAGATGAATATCAGAATATAGATCAACAACAACTTGTAGATAAAATACTTGAAAAAGATTTATCAACAGACCCACTTACTTTATATAAATTTTTAACTATTATAAGTAATAAAAAATTATTAACATCTATAGATAAAAAAATTAAAAAGAAATTAAAAAACCAATTAATTAAATATGGTATGACAGATACACCTATATATAAAGATTTATTTCAAGATGATACAACTATTGAAAATGAAGAAGAAGAAATAGAAGAAGAAGTAAAATCAGATATTGAATCTAATGAAAAAATTATTGAAAAATATTTTGAAATTCAATCAAATATTATAGATTTTGAAAAAGAAATAACCGGAAGTCAGGATACTGTTGTATTATCTACTGATCCTAGTATAGATTTAAAAATATCAGGAAGTGTTGATGCTGATTTATCTTCTGTATCTGATTCTGATTCTGATTCTGATTCTGTGATCATTGATCGTAAAACTAACTTATCAAAAATAAAAGAAGAAGCATCAGAAACAAGATTAGAAGATGGAGAAACAGAAGTTGCAGTATCAGAAGAAGAAGAAGTAGCAGGAACAAAAGATCAATCAGGATCAGAAGGAGAAGAAACATCAAATGAAGATGGATTAGGAACAGGAACAGGATCAGGATTAATATTTGTATCAGATGAAGAAGCAGAAGCAGAAGGAGAAACAGAAGTAACAGGAACAGGAACAGGAACAGGATCAGGATCAGTATCAAAAGGAGAAGAAACATCAAATGAAGATGGATTAGGAACCGGATTAAGATTTGTATCAAATGAAGAAGCAGAAGGAGAAACAGAAGTAACAGGAACAGCAGCAGGAAATGAAGGAGAAAGAGACGGATCAGAATCAGAATCAGAATCAGATGTATACGCAGAATCAGTAGAATCAGTAAAATCTAAAGATTCTGCGTATAAATTATCACAACTTAGAAAAGTAAAGAAAGAAGCAGCAGATAGAAAAAAAGGAGCAGACACAACAGTACCATCAACAGACATAACAGTATCACCAACAGATGTACTAACAGAAGCACTAACAAAAGCACTAACAGAAGAAGCAGTATTATCAACAGTACCAGCAGCAGTACCAGCAGCAGTACCAGCAGACGGAACAGAAGCAGTATTATCAACAGTACCAGCAGCAGTACCAGCAGCAGAAACAGCAGAAACAGCAGAAACAGCAGAAACAGCAGAAGCAGCAGAAGCAGCAGAAGCAGAAGCAGTATTATCAACAGTACCAGCAGCAAAAACAGCAGTATCACCAGCAGCAGAAACAGCAGAAGCAGCAGCAACACCCATAGAAACAATAATAACTTCAGAATCAGATATAGAATTAAAAGAATTATTAGATAAATTAAATATTAATAATATAGAAACTACAGAAAATATAAATTTAATTATTAATATATTTGAAAATATAACAATTGTTGAAAAAAAAACAGATGAATATGACACACAAATTAGAAATATTAAACAAAAAATCAAGGAATATTTAAATAATAATAATAAATCAATAATTAGAGACATAACTTCATTAAATACTAAATATACTGATTTTTTCAATAAAATTAAATATATTATAACTAATGACGAAGCGTTGAATATATTATTATATATTGAATTAATTGGAAATTTAAAGGAAAATCATAAAAAATATATAGAAAGACATATAGATATAAAACAAGATGATATTAATGAAATAACTAAATATATTGATGATAATAATTTAAATGATATTGATATTATAATGAAATTTAATGATTCTTTAAAAACATATATAACTTCAGTAGGTAAGACAAGTAAACCAAAAAGTAGCTATTTTAGTAATATAAGTAAAATATCTTTTAGTAGTATTATAACTAGTAAAAATACAAATCAATATGATTTTATAGAAAAATTTGAAATATCTAAATATATAAATTATTTAAAACAAATTAATGAAATATTAACCTTTTCTAATATTAGTACAACAACATCTAAAGGTGGTAATATTACTAATGATGATTATATTGATATATTAACAAAAACATATATTGATAATAATGATATTTCAAAAAATTTATATAACACTTTATTAAAAAAATTACAAGAAGATGATATAGATGATGATACTAAAAAAAATTATAAATTAGTAAGTATAATAGGAAATATAAATTATAAATCTTATGAATTAACTAAAGAAGACTTAAAAACTAATATTGAAAAATTACTTATTAATATACAAAAAGCAAATGATATTGCTAAAAACTTATTAAAATTTAGAGAAAAAGAAAAAGTAGAGAGAAGTACTATAAGTCGTATTACTACTACATCAATATTTAAATTAATTATAGAAAAAATAATACCATATGTAATTTTAAAAAAAGAAGATTTTATATTAATAAATTCAATTATAATTAATTCTAATAAAAGTGATATACGTGATATTATAAATATTTTAGATATTATATATAGTAATAAATATAGAAGAGATAAATTAAAACCATTTATTAGATATATATATGATATAGTAGATATAAATGATATATATGATGAGTTTATAGAATATAAATTAATAACAATAACTAATAAAAAATCAAACTATAATGATAAAGTTAAAGAAATAAATAAGATATTATCAAATATAAATGATGATGATACATCTAAAAAAATTATTATTGAATTAAATAAATTAAGTACTAATATAAATAAACCATCATTTTATATAGTAAGAGGTCCTGAAAATCAACAAAATGCTTTTAGTCCAGAAATAACATTAGATGAAGAAATATTATTTAAAGAAGTATATAATAATAACAAAATAAAAGAAATAAAAGATATAATATATACAAAAAAACCAGAAAAAGAGACTGATTTAAAAATTATAAATAAAGTTAATAATAAATATATTGAAAAAAATTTTAAAGAAATAATTAAAAAATATGATGAAATAGTTTTATTTATAATGGGTGATTGTAATTTATTTAATATATTAGAATCTAATACTATTAAAACAATTAAAAAATTAATAAAAAGACCAGTATATGTAAATACAATATATTATGATAATTTTGATAAAACTAAAAATTCATTATATAAATTTAATAGAAATTATGATAAAGATATTAGATTATTTAATAATCCAAAATCAAGTTTAAAAATGTTTAATGATTTATTAAATAATGATAAAAAAATAATAATAAATAATAAAATAAATGAATTACAAATAAATAATTCTGAAAATGAAACAGATATTATAAATAGTATAAACAATATTTATACTACTAATTTTAATGATTTAAATATATTAGAAAGATATAGTATAAATTATAATAGTAATATTTTAACTAATATAATTAATGATGATAAATCATCATATAATACAACAAAAGATATATATCTTAATTATAATGATTATGATATATATTTAGATACAAATAAAAATAAAAAACTAAATAATATAAAATTAAGTAATATAATAATAAAATAATATTACTTAAAGAAAAATATATGATATTTATTAATAAATGATGTTTAATAGTTATATAAATGAAATAAATAATTCATCGAGAATAATAATAATAGGTGATGTACATGGAGATATAAAAAGATTTAAATCTATATTAATTGATAGTAAAATAATAAATAATAATTTAGAATGGATAGCAGATCCTCCTAATACAATAATAGTTCAATTAGGAGATCAAATAGATAGTTTAAATAGAAATACAAATGAAAATTGGGAAATATTAAATGATTATGAAATGATATATTTTACAGAACATTTAAATAATATAGCAAGAGTTAAAGGTGGATTTTGTATATCATTAATAGGTAATCATGAATTGATGAATGTAATAGGAGATTTTTCATATGTATCACCTTTAAATAAAAATGATGAAAAATCAAGAGAAAAATTATTTAAACCAAAGGGATCAATAGGATTAATATTAGCAAAAAGACCATTAATAATAAAAATAAGAGATTTAATATTTTGTCATGCGAAATTAGAATTAGAACATTTAAAACTATTAAAAAAATATAATAAAGATATTTTTTATATTAATCATATATGGAATAATTATTTAGAAAATAATAAAATAAATATAGAAGATAAAGAAATAATAGATAATATTATAATAGGTTCTAATGGAATATTATGGAATAGAAATAATAATGATTCAATAAAAACAAATGAATTATATAATGAATTAGGTATATCTTATATGTTTGTAGGACATACTGCTTTAGATAAAATAACTTTAGTAGATAATCAATTATGGTATTGTGATACAGGATTATCAAGAGCATTTGGAACAACAAAATATCAATATATAGATATAAATAATAATAGTATAAATGTAAAAACAATTAATCTTTTAGAAGATAATTAACATTTATATTAGCAAAAGGAAGAGGTCCAGAAGAACATTTAGGTTGAGGATTAAATCCAATTTGATTATTAGATAATTTCATATTATTATAATCTATTTCTTTAAATTGATTAATATAAGAACCTTCTTTAAGATCATCAGAAGTATATAATAATTCATTTTCAAATCCTTGAAAATTAGTATTATTTAAATCATTAGAAACTTCTAATAATGATAAATCATTAAAATTATTTTTTTGTTTATTATTAGGAATATGATTAGTTTGACTAAAGATAATCATAAAAATTATAATAAAAATAATAAGTAATATTATAAAATTATTCATCATCTATAAAATAACTAATATTTATTTCTTCATCTTTTTTAGTTTCATCATTAGAAGAATTAGGATCAATTTCTTCAATAAATATATTTTCGATATAATTTTTAATTAAATATTTATTTGTTTTATAATATTTGAGTCTTTTAAATCCTTTAAATTTAAAAACGGATAATTCATCAAAAATATCAATACATAATGGTGTATATTTTCTGTCTTCTTTTTTTTCTCTTAAAATTCTACCAATAGATTGTTGAATATCGCTAATAGGACTAGCTAATATAACAGTATTAAGAGTAGGAATATTTAAACCTTCACTGCTCATTTGATAAGTAGCTAAAATTATTTGTTTTGTAGCTGATATATCTAAATCATTCATTTTCATACCACCTATATAATAACCATATGATGCTATATTATTATTTTTAATTAAATCTTCTAAATCTTTTAATTGATTTTTTCTTTCAGATAAAATTAATATTTTTCTATCTGGTTCATTTTTAATAATTTCAGATAATAATTCATATATAAATAATGTTCTAGGTTTATAATTACATATATTATTAATACATGATACTATATTAGGTTGTCCATTATATAAAGTTTTAATATTACTATATTCAAATGCTGGAGAAAAATATTTATGAACTTGAACAATCATTTCATTAGTTGATTTATCATTTTTATGAATATAAACTGATTTACCTAAATACCATTCAAAAACTTTTCTTAAACCATCTTTTCTATTTAATGTTGCCGATAATCCTAAAGTTAATTTAATATTCATTTTTCTAAAAGCCCTTGAAAAAACTTCAGATGCTATATGATGACATTCATCAATAATAACTAATCCAAAATCTTTAAAAATATCAGAATTATAATCTCTTAATGCTAATGATTGTAATGTTGCTATTACAATATCTTTATTTTCTATATCAATTTTATTTTGTTTAATTTTACCAATTCTAGCATTAGGAACAAAATCTTTTATACTAGTGATAAATTGTTCATTTAAAAAATCTTTATGAGAAATAAATAAAGTTTTTTTCTTAAAATAACATGATATATAAATACTCATAATAGTTTTACCAAAACCACAAGGAACACTAATAATACCTCCTAATTTTGCTGGATTTTTAGCAGCTTCTATAAAATTTTCAATGGGTTTTTTTTGAATATCTCTAATTGTACCATTAAATATTAAATTAGGACAATCTAAACCATCATTAAGGTTATTATTTTTAGGAATGCCAAATTTATTTAATCCATAACATTTAGGCATATATAATTTATTATCACTTTCAAGATATATAGGATATTCTTTATTATTAGTAAATGAAGAATTGGGATTTGAAGTAGGTGAAACAGTTAATTCTTTTTTAATTTCTTTGATTATTTTTTTATTGGTATCATTTTTTAATATAGAATAACCTCTAGATGAAATAAAAGTTTCCATATAAATAATAAACAATTAAGTATATTAAATTAATTTTATATATATTTAAATAAGAATGATATTAAATTTTATTAGAATTTTATTATTAGTGTTTTTAATATTAGCTATATTAATTGATATAGAAGTACCACCAATATTAACTTCACAAGTTCATCAATTATTAATAGCAATATTTATTATTAGTATAATAGTAGTATTTGATGAAATTATAGGATTTTTATTAGGATTAATATTTTTAATAGTTTATTTTAAACATTATCAAAAAATTATAAATAAGACAAATAATTCTGATTTAAATGAACCTTTAATAAAAGCATATAATCCTTATATGATGAATAATATAGATAAATTTAGTGATGATATTAAACCATCTCATAATACTAAAACAGAAAATATTCCAAATAGTACTAGTGTATTAAACGAATCAACGAATTGTTTAATAATGCCATATATATCAACCGAATTATTAGATAAAGCACAAAATAATATATATGATAATGATAATTATTATAAAGAAATAAAAAATATAGATAATGCTTATGGTGTACAAGGATTAAATTCTGACAAAACACATTATTTAGCATTTGATAAAAATAATATTGATAATAATTATTAAAGAAAATTATAGAAATATAAAATATAGGTAAATATAAATAAAATTAATAATTTAATATATAATTCGTATGTTTCAAATATTATACTAATGGATAAAGGTAATTTTTCAGAAATCATAGGAAAAAATATTGGAGAAAATATGATAAAAACAATAATAGTAAGAATAATAGATTTTTTAATATAATCTTCATTATAATAAGATTGTTGTGGTTTTTTTTGTTTATTAATATTACACATATTTTTATTAATATCAGGCTCTTGTAAATTTTCTTGATTATAATTTATATTATAATTATTTTTTTGATTTACATTAACAGGTTGTTTTTGTGTATTTATTTCTAATTCCTGTTGAAATTCATTTAAGATATCTTTAACCATAGGATCATCACTATCATCATTATAATTATCATTATTTTTATTAGAAGTTTTCATAGGAATACTATCTATACTAGTTGTCATATTCATTTATTATAAATTAATATAAATAAAAAATTTAAATTACGCAAATAATTTAGAAAAAAAGTTAGGTTCATTTAATTTATTTTCGGGAGTATTAGGTCCATTATAATTTTCAACAGGTTTTTCATTACATTTAACATTTAATTTTGAATATTTATAGCACTTATCTTCAAATTTAAATATTTTACCATCAATATCAATATTATTAGGAGCTATATATAATATACAATTTTCTTTACAAACTCGTTTAAAAATAAGTGCTAATGATAATCCAAATAAAGCACTAATTAATATTTGACCTGTTTCAGTATAAAATAATCTACTAATAATATCTTTAATTTTCATTTAATTCTAATATACATAAATTTAATTAATTGGTTGTTCTATAGCATAATTATTACATTTAACTTCTTCTGCGTTATATTTATAACATAAATCATTTTCATTTCTATAGACAATTTTATCAATATTATAAGGATTTGGATATCTAATAATTATTTTTTGTTTAGGCGCAGATAAATAAACAAATAATATTCCAATAGCAAAAGATATTATAAATGCTAAAAAATTAAAATTAAATGTTGGTTCTTTCATATATCTAATCTATTAATAAATAATAGAATAATATAAAAATGAATGAATCATTAACAGCATTTCTTCAAATATTTATTAATATATATGAAATATTCAAAACATTATGGACCTTTTTTATTATATTTTTTAATTTATTAAAACCATTTTTTGATATATTAATAATGATATTAAAATCAATAAGTTATGTTGCTTCAGTTTTTATAAATATAGTTTCATATTTTATATTAAATATAAGTAATATATTAACATATATATTAAATAATATAGAATATACTTTAAAAAAAATATTAGAATTTATAAATATGCCATTAGAATATATAAATAAACTTATAAAATATATTTTATATATATTAAGTTATATTACATTTATATTATCATATATTATAGGATTAACAGTAAACGAAGAATCAGATGAAACTATATTATTTTAATTTATTTGTAGTATATATTTCAGGAACAATTTGAATATTGGGATATTTATAATCGACTAAATTTTGTAAATCAATTAAACTTCTTGAATTATACCATTTATCATATAATATTTTTCTATTATATAAATATTCTTGATATAATAAATTAGATTCATATCTAATATTTTCAAATTTATTTATATAATATTCTTTTTTTTTATTTTCTTTTTCTTTTTGTTGATTTAATAAAATACGATGATTATCACATTTAGTTAATAATTCTTTTTTAGCATTAGGATTAGTATTATTAATAAAAGAAGTTAATAATAATCCAAACTCATTTACTTTCATATTTATTATCTATTATTATTTATTTATTTTAAAATTTGGATTATATATATTTGGTTGAGTATCTTCAAACATACTTTTATAATATTGATCTAATCTTTGAGAATCAGATAATTGTTCTTCATATTCACTTCTAGGAATATATTTAATAATTACTTTAGGTGTAGTAGCTTTTTTATATTTTTTACTATAATATCCTTTTATTATTAAAATCATACCTATAAACAATAAAAATATTGCTATCGATTTCATTTTATTATTCTTAATTATAAAATGTATAAAAATTAACAATCAGATTTTGTTCTAGCCATCCATGGGTCTTCTTGTGCTAAATCTTCAGCAATATCATCTTTACGTGTAGATTTTGCCACACCTTCTTGTTTTCGTTTATCAAAAACTTCATCTCTATCATCCATATTTTTCTTATATTGTTTCATAAGGGTATTTAATTGAGTTTCCGAATATTCCTGATCTTGAAGATCATTTGGATTTGGAGACCACGGACACCAACAACCAACTTGACCAATATAAATATCAAATTTATTATCAACTTTCTTTAAAAATTCACATCGTTGTTTAGCTTCTTCTACTGTATCAAATACACCTCTAACTTTAATACCTCTTACGGAAGTTGTAAAATTATTTTCTCTATGGAATTCTTTTTCAATTTCATCCGAATGAACTGATTTAAAAAATTTATATTGTTCATCTAGTTCTTTAATATCAAAAATATAATTATGATTATTTTTAATAGTATCAATTAGATCTTTAGAATCTGGATATTTAAGTAATAAATTATCAAGTAATGTTTTCATATCTCTAGAAAAATTTAGTAGAAAACGAGAATAATAATAATTTTCTTTATTTACTAAAATATCTTCGGGACTTAAAAAAGATAAACAACAATAATTTTGATTTCTAATAGGTTTATCTTCATCTAAAAAATCAACTTCTTTTGTTGATACTAAGGTTTCTTCAGTAGTCATTGTTTACCTATTTTAATATTATAATAAAAATCTTATATATTTTTATTTTCTCCTTAATAAATATAAATAAGTATTGAGAATAATGGGTGGTGATGCTAGTTATACTTTTGATATGTGGGAAGCTATTATACGTTTACTTAAGTATGCTATAGAAGCTATTTTTGTAGCATTAGCAGCTTATGCTTTACCTCAACAGAAATTAAAGATAAGTGAAATATGGATGATTGCTTTAACAGCTGCTTGTGTATTTTCTATATTCGATATATTATCACCTTCAATATCAGCTGGAGCTCGTCAAGGTGTTGGATTAGGAGCTGGATTTAGATTAGTAGGTTTCCCTGCTTAAATTATAGAGAAGGAATAACTTTATAATTTAATTCTTCACATATTTTTTTCCATATTTGGTCTTGAGCGTATAATTTTTCTCTGCTTTTTAGTAATGGAAAAAATTTTAAATATTCGTTTAAACCTAATATTTGAAAAAATTTATATAAAACATAACTATATGATAAGAAATTTTTTCTATCTTTAGGACAATGTTTTAAAAAAGGAGCTTGAATATCTCTAAACATACTACATAATTTTTCTTCTAATTCCGCAGAAAATTGAGGAGTCGGAATACCATTAATTCTATTAATAATATAATTAATATGTTCATAATATTTATTAATTCGTAATCTTTTTAATATTTCCCTCATTTTATTATAAGTTATGTTTTTAGTATCATGTATTTTTTCTTTTTTTATTTCATTTAATATTTTTTCAAAAACTTCATTTGGTATATCAGTACTTTCTTTTCCTTGTACTTGATTACACCATTCTCTAAAATGATTTATTCTTTTATAACTAAAATGATAAGTATCTTTAGTATTTTGTTTTAAAATAGGTCTATTTTGTTCAACTAATAAAGGTTCTTGATAACCACAATTATTACATATCATAATGGCATCTTGTTGTAAAGATATAAGATTATTAAAACATTTTTTACATATTTCTCTAGAATCATAGTTAATTTTTTTAATATGATTATTATTAGTAATAGCTAAATATTCGTCAACTAAAGAACTTTTTTCAATAATTTTTTCGGTGTCATTTTCATTTTCTTCTTCATTAATTTTATTTACATTTAAATTAAATGAATCAATAATAGATTTATTTTTAAATTTAATATTATTTATGGTAGAATTATTATGATATGACTGTTTATCTATCATATCATAATAATTAAATAGAATAGAACTAGTATTTTCATAATATTCTATTTCATTTGTATTATTAATTAATTTTATTTGGTCTTTTAATTTTATTATATCTTCTTTAATTCTAATATTACTATTCCATAATTCATTATAATATTTATCATCAATTATTCCGCTATTATTATATTTAATAATATCATAATTTATATTACTATTTATTTCTTCCAATTCTTTAATTTTTGCTTTTGATATCTGTTCTTCTAATATTTTTGCTGAATAATTATTTATAATTTTATTATGCATAGCATCTAGAGTAGTTATATCCTTATTAGAACAAACCCTTTTCTTATTAGTTTTATCTTTAAACATTCAAATAATGTTATATCTATTTTAAATGTTTATAAATATGCTTATATAATTAAAAATTAATTGTTCTTTTTTTTTCTCCTATTATAGTATAAAGAATATAGCATAAATGGGTGGTGGTCTTCTTCAACTTGTTGCTTATGGCGCTCAAGATGTTT
>Ga0208231_1000014_pt1 | contig 62404 bp, 60 predicted proteins | sample LakMenEpi15Jun12_FD_150702 | JGI IMG/M metagenome (GOLD analysis project Ga0208231, IMG submission 150702) | Freshwater microbial communities from Lake Mendota, WI - 15JUN2012 deep hole epilimnion (SPAdes) | ecosystem: Environmental > Aquatic > Freshwater > Lentic | place: Lake Mendota, Madison...
TGCAATTACCAAAAGGTGATGGCAGAACAATTCGTTTAAGTCGTGGTTCATCCTTGATGGACTTGGGTGAAAAAATTGGTGCAAATCCTGCCAGTTTAGTTACTGCACTATTTCATTTAGGTGAAATGGCAACGGCAACTCAATCTTTGCCCGATGAAACATTACAAGTTTTAGGTGTGGAATTAAATTTTGATATTCAAGTAGTTTCTCCCGAAGATGAAGATCGTGAATTACTTGATTCATTTGATGTTTCATTTGGCGAAGATGAAGGCGAATTAGTAATTAGACCTCCTGTAGTAACAATTATGGGTCACGTTGATCATGGTAAAACTTTGTTACTTGACACCATTCGTTCTGCAAATGTGGCTGGGGGAGAAGCAGGTGGAATTACCCAACACATTGGTGCTTACCAAATTTCTGCCAATGTCGCAGGTGATGATAGAAAAATAACCTTTATTGATACACCAGGTCACGAAGCATTTACAGCTATGCGTGCTCGCGGTGCCAAAGTAACAGATATTGCAGTTCTAGTAATTGCTGCCGATGATGGCGTTAAACCACAAACTATTGAAGCACTAAACCATGCTCAAGCTGCAGAAGTTCCAATTGTGGTTGCGGTAAACAAAGTTGATAAAGAAGGTGCTGATCCTAATAAAGTTCGCGGTCAACTTTCTGAATATGGATTATTACCAGAAGAATACGGTGGTACATCTATGTTTGTTGATGTTTCCGCGAAATCAGGACTTGGAATTGAAAAATTATTAGAATCAATCATTTTAACTGCTGATGCTGCATTGGATTTGCGTTCAAGTCAATCTCAACAAGCTCAAGGTGTTGCCATTGAAGCTCATCTTGATAAAGGCCGTGGACCTGTTGCCACAGTCTTAGTTCAACGTGGAACTTTAAAAGCAGGAGATTCAATTGTTGTCGGTGATGCTTTTGGTCGCGTTCGCGCAATGTTGAATGACAAAGGTGAATCAGTTGAAAGTGCCGGCCCTGCATTTCCAGTACAAGTTCTTGGTTTAACAAGTGTGCCAGGAGCTGGAGATACTTTCTTAGTTGTTGATGAAGATCGCGTGGCAAGACAAATTGCGCAAGCAAGATCTGCTCGAGATAGAAATGCTCAACTTGCTAGAGGCAAGAAGCGTCATACTTTGGAAGACGTGCTTGACACCTTGAAGAAAGGCGAAACTCAAGAGTTGCGCTTAATTATTAAGGGTGACGTTTCTGGTTCTGTTGAAGCTTTGGAAGATTCATTAATGAAACTTGAAGTTGGCGAAGATGTTGAATTACGAGTAATTCATCGTGGAGTTGGCGCAATTGTTAATAGTGATGTTGATTTGGCTGTTGCTTCAGAGGCAATCATTATTGGTTTTAACGTTCGTGCCGAATCAGGGGCTCGTGAAATGGCCGATCGAGAAGGAGTAGAACTTCGTTACTACTCCATTATTTATCAAGCAATTGAAGATATTGAAAAAGCACTCAAAGGCAAGCTCAAACCAATTTATGAAGAAGTCCGCTTAGGTTCTGCTGAAATTAGAGAAGTGTTTAAGTCAAGCAAAGTTGGAGCTATTGCTGGTGTGATTATTCGTGATGGATTAATCACCAGAAAATCAAAAGCTCGCATTTTGCGTGATGGAAGAATGATTACCGAAAACTTAAATATTGCCTCATTAAGAAGATTTAAAGATGATGTTTCAGAACTAAAAGATGGCTTTGAAGGTGGTATTTCATTTGATGGCTTCAATGACTTAAAAGTTGAAGACATTATTGAAACCTATGAATTACGCGAAAAGCCTCGCGCTTAAACGATCATGAGTCAAGCACGAGTTCGAAGAGTCGCTGATCGAATCAAAGAAACAGTTGCTCTTTTATTAGACACCCGAGTAAAAGACCCCCGTTTAGGTTTTGTAACCATTACTGAAGTTCGTATCACTGGTGATTTAAGAGAAGCTACAGTTTTCTACACAGTTCTAGGTGATGATGAAAATAGAGCAAGCACCAAAGCAGCACTTGAGTCTGCTAAGGGAATGCTTCGAAGTGAAGTTGGAAAAGCTCTAGGAATTAGACACACTCCTTCATTGGAATTCTTACTTGATGGAATTCCTGAAAATGCAATTCATATTTCAGAAGTTTTAAGAACAGCACAAGAAAGAGATCAAGAATTACAAAAGATTGCCCAAAGTGGAAAATATGCCGCGGGAGAAGATCCATACCGACACAAAGAACGCGATGAATCAAACCAAGCAAGTAGCTAACGAAATTCATGGCTTTGTCATAATCGACAAACCAGCAGGAATGACTTCTCATGATGTGGTGCACCAAATTAGAAAATTAGCCAATACAAAAAAAGTAGGTCATGCAGGAACTCTTGATCCTGATGCAACAGGAGTTTTAGTTGTTGGTTTAGGTAAAGCCACTAGATTATTAACTTTTATAGTTTCAGATAACAAAACATATCAAGCAACAATTCGATTAGGTCAATCTAGAACTACAGATGATGCACAAGGAGAAATTATTGAAACAAATAATTGTGAAAATATTTCTGAAGAATTAATAAAAAGTGAATTAAACAAATTTATAGGCGATATTCAACAAATTCCATCATCAGTAAGTGCCATAAAAGTTGATGGCAAAAGAGCTTATGATTTGGTGCGACAAGGTGAAAAAGTTGAACTTTCACCAAGAGCAGTTCACATAAGCGCTATTGATGTGCATGAAATAAAGAAGATTGAAGAATTTATAGATGTAGCAATTACAGTTCATTGTTCAAGTGGAACTTACATAAGAGCACTTGCTAGAGATTTGGGAAATAATTTGGAAGTTGGTGGGCATCTAACGAGTTTGCGCAGAACTCAATCAGGTCAATGGCCAATTACGAAAGCACAAAAACTAACTGATTTAAAGCCTGGAAATTTACCAATTATTTCGATGGCTCAAGTTGCTACATCAATTTTTCCCAGTGTCACAATTGGGCTTGCAGAAACCGAAGACTTTGTTCATGGCAGAAGTGTTCGAATTGCTCATACGCCAGCCGATATTTTGGCGGTCATTGATAAAACTCCAACTCTGATTGCATTAGCTCATGGTGATGGTGTCATGCTTAAGCCAAATGTTGTTTTTGCTAATGGCGCCACAGGAGTTTAGAAATTAAAATGCGTCGGTGGTTTAACCTAAATGAAGTTGACTCCAATTTAACCCCATCAGTTGTTGCTATTGGTGTATTTGATGGAGTGCATCGTGGACACCAAGATTTAATTTCTAGAGCAAAAGATGTGGCAACCTCAAAAGGTATTTCTTTAATCGCTGTAACTTTTGATCCTCATCCAAGAAGCGTTGTTGGAAGTAATCCACCTTTGGCACTTGCCTCCCTTAATTTTCGATTAACACTTTTAGAGCGTTGTGGAGTGGATGCAACATTGGTTTTGCCTTTCAATAAAGAATTAGCAGCACTTTCACCTGATGAATTCTTAAAAAAAGTCTTAGTTGATCACTTACATGCCAAACATGTTGTAGTGGGAGATAATTTTAAATTTGGATTTAAAGCTGCAGGAGACACTAATTATTTGGCAGAATTTGGTAAGGAAAACGGTTTCACCACTGCAGTATTTGAAAGATTTAGTGATGGGAAAGAACCTTGGTCATCAACTCGTGCCAGAAATTACATTGAATCTGGGCAAGTTGATAAAGCAGCACTTGTGTTAGGAAGATTTCCACGCCTTGAAGGTTTAGTGGTTCATGGAGATCACCGAGGCCGTGAGCTTGGATATCCAACCGCAAATTTAGAAACACCAGTTCTAATGTCAGTTCCTGAAGATGGAATTTATGCAGGTTATCTTGTTAGATCAAAAACAAATGAAGTTTTACCTGCAGCAATTTCAATTGGCACAAATCCAACTTTTGACGGGAAAGAAAAAAGAGTTGAAGCTTATGCACTAGACAGAACTGATCTTGATTTATATGGGGAACAGGTTTCTTTTGATTTTGTGAAGCAGATACGCAAAACGGTTAAATTTGACTCCGTTGACGCACTTGTCTCACAAATGGCTCGAGATGTCGAAGAAACTAGACGTCTCACCAGTCACACATATAACGGCTGATAGCCTAGGAAGTGACGATTTACTGAGCGGGTGCTCGGTTTATCGCGACTTAAATCCTTACAAATGAAAATCATTTGTTTAGCACCCGAATAACTACAAGGAAAGAAGAATTAAATGAGTGAGAAAAAATTCGATAAGTCAGCTGTAATCACAAGTTACGCAACTAATTCAGGTGACACTGGTTCACCAGAAGTTCAAGTCGCTTTATTAACCGAACGTGTTAATCATTTGACAGAACATTTGAAAACCCATAAACACGATCACCATTCACGTCGTGGTTTGTTGTTGTTGGTAGGTCGTCGTCGTCGTTTACTCGACTACTTAGGCAAAACTGATATCAACAGATACCGTGCTTTGATCGAACGTTTAGGTATTCGTCGCTAACTCATTTAATTTATTATTCGAAGAAACCAATCGGGTAATTAGTTAGAAGAAATAAAGAAGATGACCTTCGGTCCTCGGTAGTGATGTCCGGAAAAAGTTTTTTTCCGTGCGTCTCGATCGATGACCGGGTCTAAAATTAGTTTTAAATTATTTCTTTTAATAAAATTACCCCTGTAAAGAAAACAGAGGAAAGCCCATGACGGGTTCAGCAATACACAAATCAACGGCTGTTATTGATAACGGTCCGTTTGGAAAAGTAAATATCCGCTTTGAAACAGGACGCTTAGCTCAACAAGCAGGCGGTGCTGTTCAAGCATTCTTAGATGACGACACCATGGTTTTGTCTGCAACAACTGCAGGTAAAGAACCAAAAGACTCATTTGATTTTTTCCCATTAACAATTGATGTTGAAGAAAAAATGTATGCACTAGGAAAAATTCCTGGTTCATTTTTTAGACGTGAAGGTCGTCCCAGTGAAGCTGCAATTCTTACTTGCAGATTAATTGATCGCCCACTTCGTCCAGCATTTGTTAAAGGATTAAGAAACGAAGTTCAAGTTGTAGTAACTGTTATGTCATTAGATCCACATGTTCTGTATGACGTGTTAGCAATTAACGCAGCTTCAGCTTCTACACAATTAGCAGGATTACCATTTTCTGGTCCAATTGGTGGCGTTCGCGTTGCACTAATTGATGGTCATTGGGTGGCATTTCCTAAATGGCCAGATTTACAAGATGCAGTATTTGACATGGTGGTAGCAGGAAGAGTTCTACCTGATGGCGATGTTGCAATCATGATGGTTGAAGCAGAAGCAACTGAGCACACAATTGAATTAGTTAAAGGTGGAGCAACTGCACCAACTGAAGAAATTGTGGCACAAGGACTTGATGCAGCAAAACCATTCATCAAAGAGCTATGTCGTGCCCAAGTTGAACTTGCCAAAGTTGCAGCTAAGGAAACTAAAGAATTCCCATTGTTTAGTGACTATCAAGATGATGTCTACGAAGCAGTTTCAGCTTTCTCACTTCAAGCTGTATCAAAAGCTATGCAAATCGGTGGCAAAGTTGAAAGACAAACTGTGCTAGATGAAGCAAAAGCTGAAGTCTTAACAGCATTAACTGAAAAATTCCCAGAGCGCGAAAAAGAAATTAAAGCAGCATTTGGTTCAGTTTCTAAAAAAGTAATGCGTGAAAGAGTATTACGAGACAAGATACGTATTGATGGCAGAACTCCTGTTCAATTACGTGATCTTTCTGCTGAGATAAACATTTTGCCTAGAACTCACGGTTCTGCATTGTTTAATCGTGGTGAAACCCAAGTATTGGGTGTAACTACTTTGAACATGTTGGACTTGGAACAAAAGCTAGACACTTTGTCGCCAGAAACAACAAAGCGTTATATGCATAACTACAACATGCCTCCTTACTCAACTGGTGAAACCGGAAGAGTTGGAACTCCAAAGCGTAGAGAAATTGGTCACGGAGCATTGGCAGAACGCGCCCTTGTTCCAGTATTGCCAGGAAGAACTGAATTTCCTTACGCAATCAGACAAGTTTCAGAAGCTATTTCATCTAATGGATCAACATCCATGGCATCAGTTTGCGCATCCACAATGGCAATGCTTAACGCTGGTGTGCCATTGAAAGCAATGGTTGGTGGAATTGCAATGGGATTAATTTCTGGTGAAGTTGATGGCAAACAAGAATATGTTGCCTTAACAGACATTCTTGGTGCTGAAGATGCATTGGGAGATATGGATTTCAAGGTGGCAGGAACATCTGAATTCATTACTGCTTTGCAACTAGATACCAAACTTGATGGAATTCCAGCCAATGTTTTAGCTGCTGCATTAAAGCAAGCTAAAGATGCTCGAACCACAATTTTGAATGTGATGCAAAAAGCAATTGATGCCCCAGGGCAAATGAGTCAATATGCTCCACGCATTATTTCTGTGAAAGTTCCAGTTGACATGATCGGAGCAATCATCGGGCCTAAGGGCAAGATGATTAACGAGATTCAAGAAAAAACTGGTGCACAAATTTCAATTGAAGATGACGGCACAGTATTTATTGGCGCAACAGATGGTGTTGCTGCAGATAAAGCAAAGGCCATGATCGATGGAATTGCTAATCCTCATGTTCCTACAGTTGGTGAAAAATATGAAGGCAAAGTTGTTAAAACTGCAGCCTTTGGAGCTTTCGTAAATCTTTACCCAGGTAAAGATGGATTGCTTCACATTTCACAATTGAAGAAAATGGCTGGCGGCAAACGTGTTGAAAAAGTTGAAGATGTAATCAACGTTGGCGACACAGTTCATGTTGAAATTAATGAAATTGATCCAAAAGGAAAACTTTCACTAATTCCAGTTGTTGAAGGCGAAGTCTCAGAATAATTCTGAGAAACTAACCTAATCAAATGATGGATCGCTTTCCAACTCAAACATTAGAAGACACTGGTAAGGGCGGAATAGTTCAACAAACTATTTTGCCCTCAGGTCTAAAAATTATTACTGAAACTGTTCCCACCGTCAGAAGTGCGGCAGTTGGTTATTGGGTTGCCACAGGATCTCGCGATGAAGATATCCCTGAAGCAGGTGCTGCACATTTCTTAGAACATTTACTTTTTAAAGGAACACCAACAAGAACAGCCATGGAAATTTCTTCATCCTTGGAAGCAGTTGGTGGAGATATGAATGCTTTTACAACTCAGGAATATACCTGTTTTCATGCCAAAGTTTTAGATCGAGATGTGAAATTAGTAATTGACACAATTTCAGATATGTTAACTAACTCAAATGTTACTCAAGAAGATGTTGATCAAGAAAGAAATGTTGTTTTAGAAGAAATCTCAATGCATGAAGATGAACCAAATGAATTGGTTTATGACAATTGGTCGCAAGCTCTATTAGGGAATCAACCCCTTGGACGTCCAATTATTGGCACTAGAAAATCAATCACCGAAATGACTAGAGAGCAAGTTTACGGATTTTTCAAAAAGTATTACTCTCCTGAAAGAACTGTGATTTCAATTGCCGGAAATGTTGATCATGATCAAGCAGTTGACATGATCATTAAATCACTTAAAAATACTGATTGGGATAAATCAGGAGTTAAGCCATTAGATCCAAGAACTTCAGAGAAACTTTCTACTGTTGGAACTGGTTACAAAATTGTTAAAAAGGATACTGAACAAGCTCATTTAGTTTGGGGCGTTCCAGGAATTGATAGGCATGACGAAAAGCGTTATGTTATTGCAGTTTTAAGTGCAGCTCTAGGTGGAGGAATGTCCTCAAGATTATTTCAAGAAATTCGTGAAAAAAGAGGATTAGTTTACACAGTTTATTCTTTTGCACATCATTACACTGGCACAGGAATTTTTGGAGTTTATGCAGGAACGACTAAAGAAAAAGTAAATGAAGTAGTAGAAATTATTAAAAAAGAATTAGCAGATGTTGTAAAAAATGGAATTACTAAAGAAGAATTAGAACGAGGCAAAGGTGCATTGCGTGGAGGACTTGTGCTTGGGTTAGAAGAAACAAATGCGCGCATGACAAGAATTGCGAAAGGTGAGTTGTTATATGGCGAATACTTGTCACTTGATGACACACTAAACAAAATTGATGAAGTAACTTCAGAAGATATCAAGGCTCTAGCAGCACAGCTTTTCACCCAAAAAGGATTACTTTGTGTAGTAGGTAGCTTTAATGATCAGGATCAGTTTAAGGACCTTGTAGTCTAGGTTTATGACAATTAAAGTTGCCGTGCTTGGCTCCAAGGGGCGCATGGGTGCTGAAGTTGTAAAAGCTGTAAATAGTGCTTCAGATCTTGAACTAGTTGCAAGTATTGACCAAAATGATGATTTTAATATTGTTAAAAATTCTGGTGCTCAAGTCGCCGTTGATTTTACTACCCCTGATGTAGTTATGAAAAATATTGAATTGTTAATTAGTGCAGGCATTTCTCCTGTGGTGGGAACAACTGGATTTAGTGATGAAAGAATCAATAGTGTTAAAAAAATGTTAGATGCAAAAAGTGGAGTAAGTGCACGCCTTGTCCCAAATTTTTCAATCGGTGCAATATTAATGATGCGCTTTGCTAAAGCTGCTACAAAATTTTACGATTCTGCAGAAATTATTGAATACCATCACCCAAACAAAATTGATGCTCCAAGTGGAACAGCGATAAGAACAGCGCAAATCATTGCCGAAGAAAGACAACTCAATAACTTAAGTAAAAATCCTGATGCAACAGCTTCTGAAATTCCAGGTGCTCGAGGATCAAAGATTGAAGGAATTCCTGTTCACGCCGTAAGAATGCAAGGACTGGTTGCCCATCAAGAAGTAGTTTTTGGATCCCTTGGAGAAATCTTAACTATCCGACATGATTCATTTGATAGAGAATCATTTATGCCCGGTGTTTTATTGGCGATTAGAAATATTAGTAAAAAACCTGGTTTAACAATTGGAATTGACGACTTAATTAGTTAATTCAAAGTAACGCAATATTGCAGCAATTGCAGCAGCCCCAAAAACAACCACAATAAATGGTGCTCTAATTAGTAGCAAAATCACAGCAAACATCAATCCAACTATTCGGGCATCGATTACTAATGCTTGACCAACTCCAAAAGTTTGAACAACAACTAAAGCTGAGAGCATAACTATTGGCACAAGGGCAGAAATAGACTTAACTTTAGGATTTTCTAAATACTTTTCAGGAATGATATTTCCAGAAAATTTCAGAGCAAATGCGATTACTGATGAAGCAATAACTGCAACCCAACGAGCATCCATTATTTGTTACCCACGTTTCGTAGTCCCATAATGATTGCGATAAGAACGCAAGCTAAAACTGGTAAACCAGGCTGCACAAATGGTGTTAAAAATAATGCCAAAATTCCTGCGAATGCTCCTGCTGTTCTATTTTCTTTGTTAATCAATCTGGGCCAAAGTAATGCCAGAAAAGCTGCACCAACTGCAGCATCTAATCCAAGAGATTTTGGATCTGCCACAAATGATGCACCAAATGCACCGATTGCTGTTGCGATATTCCAAAAAACAAAAACGGATATTCCGGTAGCCCAGAATGCCCACCTACTCATTTCTTCATCATCGTTATTAGCAATGGACATCGCTGTTGACTCATCAATAGTTATTTGTGATGCAAAAACTTTTTTAATTCCCTTAAGTTTTAAAACCCGGGCAAGGCTAAAGGCATACAGACCATTTCTAACTCCTAAAAGGGAGGAAGTTGCAACAGCAGCAACTGCACTGCCACCGGCAGCCATAATTCCGATCACTGCAAATTGTGATGCGCCAGAGAAAAGTCCCAGACTCAAGACTTGGGCCTGGGCAAAGCTAAACCCATTAGTAACAGCTAATGCGCCAAATGAGATTCCATAAACCCCAGTAGCAAGTCCAACCCCAATTGCGTTTCGTGTCACAGTAGAACGTCGCGCGTCTGAAGAGATATTCATCGTAGGTAAACGGTATCGTGCGTTTTTGTGACTAACTCCTCCACACCATCAATTCCGTTGAAGTTTCGAAGCGATGTAACCGTTGAATTGGTGAAGCACTCTGCTTCGGATTCAGATGTGGTTTGGGCTGCTCGAGTTTCAACAGCCGGTGAAAGAGCAAATTCAGATTCTGCAAGAAATCAAGATGCAACAGAGCACACTGGATTAATTAATTTCTTGATGCGTGAAAGACATGGCACACCTTTTGAACATTCCATTTTTACTTTCTATGTCAAAGCTCCAATATTTGTTTGGCGTGAACACATGCGACACAGAATTGCTTCATATAACGAAGAATCAGGAAGATATAGACAATTAGATCCAGAATTCTATTTTCCAAATACTTCAAGAAACTTACAACAAGTTGGTAAAACAGGTGCCTATACTTTTGAACCAGGAACCCCAGAACAATACAAATTAAGTGAAGAAGAGTTTAAGAAATCATGTGAAAGCTCTTATATAAGTTATGAAAAAATGTTGGCAGCAGGAGTTGCCAGAGAAGTGGCTCGAGGAGTTTTACCTGTGACAATTTATTCAAGTGCTTATGTGACTATGAATTCTAGAGCTTTGATGAACTTCTTGTCATTGAGACGAATTGCTGAAGGATCTCATTTTCCTTCCTACCCACAACGAGAAATCGAAATGGTTGCAGAGAAGTATGAAGAACATTTTGCAAAAATTATGCCAATTACCCACGACTGCTTCATCAAGAATGGTCGAGTCGCTCCCTGAGCGCTAATCTTGATTCCATGAGTAACAACCACCGTCCCTTTGGCACGGTTTTAACAGCAATGATCACCCCATTTGCTAAAGATGGAAGTGTTGATATTGATGGTGCTGGAAAATTAGCTGAACATTTAGTTGAACTGGGAAATGATGGAATTGTTGTTAATGGCACAACTGGTGAATCAGCTACCACTACTGAAATTGAAAAAAACCAAGTATTAAAAGCAGTGTTAGATGCTGTGGGTAATAAAGCCAAAGTAGTTGCAGGTGTTGGCAGCAATGACACTGCACACACTGTTGGATTAGCAAAAGATGCAGCCAAATTAGGTGCACATGGAGTTTTAGTAGTAACCCCGTATTACAACAAACCATCGCAAGCAGGTGTTTATGCGCATTTTAAAACTGTGGCAGATGCAACTGATTTACCCTTAATGACTTATGACATTCCAGGTAGGGCTGGTGTGCCAATTGAATCAGAAACTCTAATTAGATTAAGTGAACATAAGAATATTGTTGCTAATAAAGATGCAAAAAATAATTTGGAATTAGCGTCTTATGTGATTAAGAAAACCGATTTAGCTTGGTATTCGGGAGAAGATGCTTTAAATCTTCCTTTACTTGCAATTGGTGGCATTGGTTTTGTTAGTGTTTGTGGTCATTTAATTGCTGATCGATTAAAAGCAATGGCTGCAGCATATTTTGCTGGAGATAATAAAAAAGCTTTAGAAATTCATCAAGGACTTCTTCCTGTTTACACAGGTGTGATGAGTCGAATGCCAGGAGTGATGTCAATTAAGGCAGCACTTCGCTTACAAGGATTACCGGCAGGCGCAGCCCGTTTGCCACTCGTCGATGCTGACGAAAAACAAATCACACAATTAAGAGCAGATTTGCTCGACGGAGGAATAAAGATTTGACGATTAACTCACATGAGTTTCCGCTGCCAAATAAGTTAGGGCCGGAAACTCTCCGAGTCATTCCCTTAGGCGGGATTGGCGAAATTGGTCGAAACATGACCGTCATGCAATACAACCAAGACATTGTCATTGTTGATGTTGGAGTTTTGTTTCCAGAAGAAAATCAACCCGGTGTTGATTTAATTTTGCCCGACTTTGAATACTTAAGAGATAAATGGCAAAAAGTTAAAGCAATAGTTTTAACTCACGCTCACGAAGACCATATTGGGGGAGTTCCTTACCTTTTAAGAGAAGCTCCACATATACCAATTTATGGATCAAAATTAACTCTTGCTTTATTGGCTGAGAAACTAAAAGAACACCGAATTAAATCTGATTTAAGAATGGTTAAAGAAGGCGATATTGAAAAGATTGGTGAGTTCAGTGTTGAGTTTATTGCGGTAAATCACTCAATTCCTGATGCTTTAGCTTTAGCAATCAAAACTGGTGCTGGAACACTTATTCACACTGGTGATTTCAAAATGGATCAATTACCACTTGATGGTCGCATCACTGATTTAAATGCGTTTGCCCGCTTGGGCGATGAGGGAGTTGATTTAGCTCTAGTTGATTCAACTAATGCTGAAGTTCCAGGATTTGTTCCGCAAGAAAAAGATATTGCCCCTGTTATTGAGTCAATAATGTCAAGAGCTCCAAGAAGAGTAATTGTGGCAAGTTTTGCTTCCCACATTCATAGAGTGCAACAGATTATTGATGCCGCAAAGTTGAATAAAAGAAAAGTAGCTTTTGTGGGAAGATCAATGGTTAGAAATATGGGAGTGGCAAGAGACTTAGGCTATTTAACTATTCCACCTAATGCCACGATTAACATTGATGAAATTGATGATTATGCAGATAATGAAGTAGTACTAATTACTACAGGTTCTCAAGGAGAACCTATGGCTGCACTTTCTAGAATGGCCGGTCTTGATCACAAGATAAAAATTGGTGATGGTGACACAGTAATTTTGGCTTCATCTTTAATTCCAGGAAATGAAAACTCAGTTAATCGTGTTATTAATGGTTTAACAAAGCAGGGTGCAAATGTTGTGCACTCAGGCAATGCCAAAGTTCATGTTTCCGGTCACGCAGCAAGTGGAGAACTTCTTTATTTTTATAATCTTTTGAAACCAAAAAATGTTATGCCTGTTCACGGGGAACCTAGGCATTTACGTGCTAATGCTGCACTTGCAATCAAGACAGGTGTGAATAAAGAAAACGTTGTTATAACTGCTGATGGCATGGTAGTTGATTTGCATAAACGAAAAGCAAAAATTGTAGGCGCTGTTCCTTGTGGTTATGTATTTGTGGATGGATCAAGTGTTGGTGGAGTTGCTGAGGATTCATTAAAGGATAGAAGAATTTTAGGTGAAGAAGGCTTTATCTCTGTTGTAGTTGTTGTGGACTCTGTTGAGAACAAAGTAGTCACAGGTCCAGAAATTCATGCTCGAGGGTTTGCCGAAAATGATGCTGTTTTTGATGAAGTTATTCCAATAATTAAAGCTAATTTAGAAGAAGCTATGAGAAACAATGTCTATGATATAAATCAGTTACAAAAAGTTGTCAGAAGAACTACAGGTAAATGGGTAAGTGATCAGCACCGAAGAAGACCAATGATTGTTCCCGTAGTAGTTGAAGCATAAGGAGAAATAAATTGAGTGAAAAAGTAAAGATAACTGTTAAGCCAAATGGTTCCATCAGAGTTGAAGGTGATTTCGAACTTAATTACACCAAGCCAGGTGAAAGCGAAGTAACCGTTGAACAAGTAGAAGCTTCCAGTAAGTCGCTTTGTCGCTGTGGTCATTCAAAGCAAAAACCGTTTTGCGATGGCGCTCATCGAGAAGCCGGCTTCCAGGGTTAATTTAGAGATTTTTGTGTCTCAAGTGACGACACGCACTAAAAGTCGCTTCTGATACACAAGTAACAGGTGTTGCACGAGGGTAATCTCTATTTATGGCTACCAGCACGCCGGCACGCTCGCGTGCCCGCAATCAAAAATCATCACGTAGATCTCGTGGTGGCACCATGGTGCTTTTTTTCGGTCGAATTCTTTCACTCATTGCCATGGCTTGGTCAGTAGTAGCAAAAGTTTTTGGGGCAATTGCTCGCGCCATTGGTCATGGCGCTCAAGAAATAGATCAGAAACAAAGAAGAGATGGTTTAGGACTATTACTTTTAGCTTTAGCAATCATTGTGGCGGCGCAAAGCTGGTTTGACACACAAACAGTTGTAACTAATTATTCTAAATTAATTATTAGTGGAGCAGTTGGTGCTTTAACAATTTTTCTTCCTGTTGTTTTAGTTTATTCCGCATGGCAAACATTTAGAAATCCTGCCAAAAAAGGTGATGGGCCAAGAATATTTATTGGTGTCACAGCCATTTTGATTGGCGTTGCAGGTTTGTGGCATTTGTTTATGGGCACACCTACTCCAGGTGATGGCGTAGCAGCCATGCAATCAGGAGCGGGATGGTTGGGCTGGATAGTTGCAACACCTTTAGCTGGCTTAACAAATGGATTCATCGCCATGTTGCTACTTATATTGTTTGGTTTTTTCGGAACCTTAATCACGACAAAGACACCAGTAACAGCTGTTGGAACAAAGATAAAGAATCTAGTTGGATTCATTTCCCTTGGGGGAAGACGAAGAGATGCTGAAGAAGAAGTTGATGATCTTGACCAAGAATTAGACATGTTCACCTCATCTGATTATGAGGAAAATGAATTTGAAGATGGATTAATTGATGAAACTTATGAGGAAGATGAAGAAGTTATCAAAAAGGGAAATGTTTTAACTCGATGGATGACTCGCTGGTCTAAAAAAGAAGAAATAACAGAGGATGAAGATTTATTAGTTGATGATGTTCCATTTGCTGCTTCTCCAGTCATCACAGATAGTGGGGAAGAATTCGATATGGATTCAACTCAACCAATTCCAGTGATTAACTCTGTTGATTCAACTCAACCAATTCAGATAATTAAAGATAATGTTGTTCATCTCAAACCAACAGTTAAACCGGTTGCCAAACAAATGGCTTTGAAAGCTGAAAAAAATTACAAACTTCCACCACTAACAAGTCTTAAACCTGGTCCCACTCCAAAAACAAGAAGCAAAATTAATGATGGGGTAGTGGATTCTTTAACTAAGGTTTTCTCACAATTTGATATAGATGCCACAGTTACAGGCTTTTCTCGTGGGCCAACTGTCACAAGATATGAAGTTGAACTTGGACCTGCAGTAAAAGTTGAAAGAGTAACAGCGTTAAGTAAAAACATTGCCTATGCCGTAGCAAGTGCTGATGTCAGAATTCTTTCTCCGATACCTGGAAAATCAGCTATTGGTGTAGAAATTCCAAATCAAGATCGTGAATTAGTGGCCTTAGCTGATTTATTAAGCTCCCCCGTTGCAACTGAAGAAAGACACCCGTTAGTAGTTGGTTTAGGTAAAGATGTGGAAGGGGCAGTAATTTGTGCCAACCTGGCAAAGATGCCACATATTTTAGTTGCAGGTGCAACTGGTGCTGGTAAATCTTCCTGCATAAATGCATTAGTGACATCAATTTTGATGCGCTCAACCCCTGATGAAGCAAAACTTATTTTGATTGACCCTAAACGAGTTGAATTAGCAGCCTATGCAGGTGTGCCACATTTAATAACTCCAATTGTGACAAACCCTAAAAAAGCAGCAGAAGTTTTGCAATGGGTTGTTAAAGAAATGGAAGTAAGATACGACGCTCTTCATGCTCATGGTTTTAGACACATTGATGATTACAACAAAGCTGTTAAGGCTGGAAAAGTAAGTTCAATTGGTGATAAACCAAATCCTGAACCATATCCATATTTGTTAGTGGTAGTAGATGAGTTAGCAGATTTAATGATGGTGGCACCAAGAGATGTAGAAGATGCCATTGTGCGCATCACCCAGTTAGCCAGAGCTGCAGGAATTCATTTAGTAATCGCAACCCAGCGTCCAAGTGTTGATGTTGTTACAGGTTTGATCAAAGCAAATGTGCCAAGCAGGTTAGCTTTTGCTACCGCAAGTTTGGCTGATTCCCGAGTTATTTTGGATCAAGCAGGTGCTGAAAAATTGGTTGGTCAAGGAGATGGTTTATTCCTACCAATGGGTGCTTCTAAACCAACACGAATTCAAGGTGCGTTTATTTCTGAAACCGAGATAAGAACAATTGTTTCTCATTGGACTAATCAAGCAGAACCTGAATACCGAGACGATGTATTGCACGCAAATCCAACCAGGTCAAATGTAGAAAATGATATTGGTGATGATCTTGATTTATTGCTTTCTGCAGCTGAATTAGTTATCTCAACCCAATTGGGTTCAACATCAATGTTGCAAAGAAAATTGAGAGTGGGCTTTGCCAAAGCAGGCAGATTAATTGATTTGATGGAAGAACGAGGCATCGTGGGACCAAGTGAAGGTTCTAAGGCTAGAGAGGTTTTAGTTAAACCAGATGAACTAGTTGAGACTTTGTCATCTCTGCGCGGGGAAGTTCACGCTTAATTCATCTAGGCCCCTTGCCCCAGGGGAATTCAGGGGTATACCCTAAAGGTGTCACTCTAATCACAGAAATACCACTTATTCGGTAAAACGAACATAGTGATACCCTTTGATGGTTCGACAACCGTTTCGTAAGGGAGGTGCTAAATGCAGGATTCAATAGGTAGTCGTTTGCGCTTTGCTCGAGAAGCAAAGGGAATGTCCGTTTCTGAATTGAGCGCTAAAGTTCGTGTTAGAGAAGTTTTGATTAAACATATTGAAAAAGATGAATTTGAAAAAGTTGGCGCAGATGTTTATGTGCGCGGACACATCCGTGCCATGGCACAATCCTTAGATTTAAATCCTGATGAATTAATGGCCCTATATCCAGCTTCTGGAGTTGGTGATTCCCCTTTTGATCAACCGGTGCTTGCACCGGAAACTGAAATCTTAGAAGTAGCTTCAGTTGTTGCTGTACAACAAAATAATTCTTCCCAATTTTCAGGTAGTTTCTTTAAACCTTTAGAAAATATTCGTGCAAGATCAGGCACAAACTGGTCTTTACTTATGGCTTCAACCTTGGGTGTAATTACTTTGATCGCAATAGGTTCCGTAGTGGTATCAACATTTAATTCCCCAACAAATGTTGTAGCCGAAGAAACAGTTAGCCCAACTCCTACTCCATCACCTGCTGCTACAAAAGAAGCCGAAGATCTCACAGCAAATGTTCCAGCACCTGGGGTAGATGTATTACTAAAAGCTGAAGGAAACAGCAGCTGGGTTAGAGCAACAGATGTTAATGATGTTGAACTTTTTGAAGGAATAATTAGAGAAGGTCAAGAACAAAGAGTAGGTAGCGTTGAAGGCGTAAAACTATTACTGGGTAACGCTGGTGCAATTACTTTGACCGTCAATGGACAAGTTTTAGGTAAAGCAGGTGGCAACGGGGAAGTTGTCAGAGTTGAGTTTGGACCAGAAGGTCCAGTTCAGTAATTTCTTTAGGGATGCATATACCTGGCGGTAGCATCCCTGAAGTAGTTTCTTTAGGCTGTAATCATAATGTCAACTCGTGTAGCCATCGTAACTTTAGGTTGTGCTCGTAATGAAGTTGATAGTGAAGAATTAGCTGCTCGATTATCAAAAGATGGAATTGAATTAGTAACAGAACCAAGTGATGCCGATGCAGTATTTGTTAATACTTGCGGATTTATTGAAGCGGCCAAGAAAGACAGTATTGACACTTTGTTAGCTGCAAATGATTTAAAGCAAAACAGCAATGTTAAAGCTGTTTTAGCTGTTGGGTGCATGGCTGAAAGATATGGAAACGAACTAGAAAAAGCACTTCCTGAAGCAGATGCAATATTAGGTTTTGATGATTACGATCACATCACAGCTAAACTAAATGAAGTTTTAAGTGGCAATAGACCTAAAGCACCAGTTCCTCAAGATAGAAGACTACTTTTACCAATTTCACCAACTGCAAGAAGTGAACAAAAAATTGCTCAACCACTTAATCGTTTCAGATTAGACAACAAACCAACAGCTCCATTAAAACTTGCTTCAGGTTGTGATCGCCGTTGCACATTTTGTGCCATACCAAGGTTTAGAGGTTCTTATCTTTCTCGCCGACCTTCAGAAATTTTGGAGGAAGCAGCGTGGTTAGGACAAGAAGGTGTTAAAGAACTATTTTTAGTTAGTGAAAACACCACCAGTTATGGCAAAGATTTGGGAGATATCAGACTGCTAGAAACCTTGTTACCTGAGATTTCAAAGATAAACAGTATTGATTGGATTCGCTTGTCTTATTTGCAACCTGCTGAAATGAGACCTAGTTTGATTGAGGCAATTGTCAAAACAGAAAAAGTTGTGCCTTATTTTGATTTATCATTTCAACATGCTCACCCTGATGTCTTAAGAAGAATGAAAAGATTTGGTGGGACCAAAGACTTTCTAACGTTGATTTCCAACATCAGAAAACTAAGTCCAAATGCCGGAATTAGAAGTAATTTTATCGTTGGTTTTCCAGGTGAAACTGAAAAAGAATTTGAGGAAGTAAAAACATTCTTAGAACAAGCCCAACTTGATGCGATTGGAATTTTTGGTTACTCGGTAGAAGATGGAACTGAGGCAGCAGGTTTTAAGGATGCTTTAAGTCAAGAAGTTGTTGATCAAAGAGTTAATGAGTTAAATTCCATTGCCGAAGAGCTCATGTCACAAAAAGCACACAGCCGAATTAATTCTGAGGTAGAGGTGTTAGTCGAAGCAAACGACGAAGATGGTGTAACTGGTCGAATTAGAGAGCAGGGACCAGAAGTTGATGGCATTACGACAATTTTGGACAGTTTTGCAAGTGTGGGTGAATTAGTAAAAGCAGTTGTTGTAGGTAGCGTAGGAGCAGACCTGGAGGTGAAGACAAAATAGAGCGCCCAGTTTTGAAACCTGCTGTGCCAGATCGCGTTGCAGATCCAGTTTCAGCGGTTAGTGCAATTAATGTACCAAATTTTCTTACCACCATCAGAATCATTGTGGTACCAATACTTGCTTGGCTTTTATTCAAAGAAGACGCAGCTTCAGATTCTAATCGGTTAGTTGCTGGTGTTTTATTCATAATTGCTGCCTTAACAGATATTGCTGATGGCACTATTGCTCGAAGATGGAATTTGATTACCAATTTTGGCAAGATTTTTGATCCAATTGCAGACAAAGCCTTAATCGGTGTTGCATTAGTTGGTTTGTCTTATTTGAATTTACTTGACTGGTGGTTTACTTGGGTAATTTTGGCAAGAGAACTTTTTGTCACATTTTTAAGATTCTGGGTAATTAACAAGGGAGTAATTCCTGCCAGCAGGGGAGGAAAGTTAAAAACGATTATGCAAATCATTGCAATAAGTTTTTATCTCCTACCTCTTCCTGAAACTGTCTCACTGTTAGCTGAAGTCTTAATGTATGTTGCTGTGATCCTGACACTTGCAACAGCTGTTGATTACATTATGAAAGCAATTATTACTGATCGAGATGAAATAGTTGCCAAGTAATTTAGCACTCGAAGTTGTTGAGAAACTAAAACAAAAGAAAATAACAATATCTAGTGCCGAATCCCTAACAGGGGGATTAGTGGGAGTAAGTCTTTCCTCTATAAGTGGTGCATCTGAAGTTTTCAAAGGTTCTGTGGTTGCTTATACCGACGAGATAAAAATTAATGTTTTAAATGTTGATTCTCAAGTGATTAAGCAATTCACCAGCATTTCAGAACAAGTAGCACTACTTATGGCCCAAAATGTAAGAAAATTAATGAATTCAGATATCGGCATTGCCACTACAGGTGTGGCAGGACCAAATCCAAGTGCAGGTTTTGAGCCAGGAATAGTATTTGTGGCCTTCTCAAGTGATGACCACAATATGTGCCAAAAGTTGGAATTAACTGGTAGTCGAGCTGATATTTGTGGGCAAAGTGTTGAGAAAATATTGCAACTAACCTTGAGTCGGCTCGTGTGAATAACAGGGCATTACTTAAAGAGATGGGCTAAAATAGAGAAATGATTGTTTTGCGAAAAGTGCTCGGTGACCAGTTGCGTCTGCATCGCAATGCCCAAAAAAGATCATTACGAGATATTTCAAAGTCTGCGCGTGTTTCTTTAGGTTACTTAAGCGAAGTTGAACGTGGCCAAAAAGAAGCTTCTTCTGAATTACTTGGTGCAATTTGTGGTGCGCTGAATTTACCTCTTTCAAAACTAATGTTTGATGTAACAAAGGCTGTAGCCAAAATTGAAAATAACCCAACTGGGGTAACAGTTTTACCTGTTGTTAAAAAATCAGATTCTGCAGCTGCTTAACTTTTATAATTTAGTACTTTAATCAATCTTGCTCGGTTGTATCTTTGAATAATTAAACACGGAAAATTCACCACGTGAGCAAATACTAAGTTAAAAACTATTGCCCATAAAGGATTAAAAGCAGTGGTGAAAATCCAACCTGCAGTCATAACCCAGTGTGCTAGTTCTGCTCTACGAGTCTCCCTGATGAAGAGTTTGATCTGATCACTTTGGGCATCTGCCACGGTTCTTTTCTCAAAGCCATCCCCAAAATAGCCACCCAGCTCAGGAACTTTATCTTTCCATTTATCAATTTTTAGATACTTTTTAAACCAAGTTCCATCTTTTTCAAATTCAAATAAAGATGTGAAGAGATAATCTTTTTCTAAGTATTTATCCTTGATTTTGGTGACTAAATATCCCACAATGAAAAACCACAGCACCCAAGTTCCAGTGTTTAGAAGCATGAATTTAATGAAATCTCTCATTTTAAACCTTTTTTAGCGTCTAAGAAGCGATCTTTCCAAATTACTTTACCTCTCCAGGTAAGGGTTACTGAATAGAAAAAAACCAGCAAAAAATAAAGAACCATAAATGGGTACAAGATTAAGTAAAAGTTAAAGTTTCCTAGTTTTCTGACAAACCACCAGAATTGAATACCAAAACCTATTGTTAAAGCATATTGATAAAAAGACGGGGCAACGCCAGTTTGGGTCCAGGCTAAAAAGGCAAACGGTAGCTCCCACGCGGCTGCTACAAGACCACTAAACCAAGTAAAAAGCAAAATAAATCTGGTTTTACTAATTCCAACTGAGCCTGCTGCAATATTTTTAGTAAAGCCTTGAGTTAAGGACTTTAAACCAGATGGATACATTTGAAATGAAACATCTTTGTTTCCGATAAAAGTATTTACATTTAAATCATTTTCTTGAAAAAGTAAACCTAAAGCTCGATCTTCCAATAATTGGTTTTTTACCTTACTTATGCCACCAATTTTTTCTAAATCTTGTCTTTTAAGCATCATCACCGGTCCAAAAGCTAAACCGTTTCTTTCTCCCAGCCTTGCTCCAATTGCACCTATGAGATTAAAGACCGAAGCAAATCTTTCATAAAGTGATTTCATTTCATGAAAGGGCTGAACTGAAATTAGTCCTCCTGAGTTATTTAATTCACTTATCAGTTTTCCAATGAGTTCTGGTTTTGGTTTAGTGTCAGCGTCCAAGAAAAGTAAAATTGGTGAGTTCGTGTTTTCCACACCTTGGTGTAGGGCATAAGTTTTGCCAGTCCATTCAGGTGGCAGCATTTGCCCCGTTATGACTTTTACTCCAAAAGATTTCGCAATTTCGCTAGTTTGATCTGTGGAATGATCATCAATCACTAAAACTTCAGCTGGCTTAACTAAAGACTTATTTAGGCAGGTGAGTAATTCTGCAATGGTTTTTTCTTCATTTCGAGCAGGAATAATCACTGCCACATCTTGATTCAAAGACGAGCTAGGCAGGCTACGAAGTTTAGGTTGAATAAACCAGCCCAAGATCCAGCGCAGCAAAAGAGTAAAACCATAGAAATCCATGATGAATGTGATTCTTTCAGTAAGACGTTACGTCTAAATTGGGCAGTGTTATGTGGATTACTGAATTAAGACGTCGACTCAAAGAGCACTTTGGGGAAGAGTACGCAGCTTCCTGGGCGAAGGACTTTGTGCTGCCTGAGCTGGGTGGAGTAAGTGTTGATGATGCTTTAAAACTGGGCTTTGATGCTCAAACTGTGTGGAAAGCAGTGGTTGATAACCAGGGTTTAGGACCCTCGGCGCGTTGAGCGGCGTGTCTGATAGTCTTCGAACACCTGTTCGAGTAATGTCCACAGGTAAGAGATGTCCCCAGCCTCTAACCAGGTCCCGGACAAATGTCAGTGCTAACACCTACCTTAGGTAAATAAGCACAAAGACAGCTAGGACCAAAAGAAAGGGTCACAAATGGCAACAGCGGCAAATGACCGCGACAAGGCGTTAGAAGCAGCCCTGTCCCAAATCGATCGTCAATTCGGACGCGGATCAGTTATGCGTATGGGTCAAGAAGATCGCCCACCAGCAGAAGTAATTCCAACTGGTTCAATCGCACTGGATATCGCTTTAGGTATTGGTGGATTACCAAGAGGTCGCGTCGTAGAAATTTACGGACCAGAATCTAGTGGTAAAACCACAGTTGCATTGCACGCAATTGCTAGTGCTCAAAGAGCTGGCGGAATTGCAGCATTCATAGATGCAGAACATGCACTCGATCCAGATTATGCCCAAAAACTTGGCGTTGATATTGACGCATTGCTGGTAAGCCAACCAGATACTGGTGAACAAGCATTAGAAATTGCTGACATGTTAGTTCGCTCTGGTGCACTTTCCATTGTCGTAATCGATTCTGTGGCAGCACTTGTGCCAAGAGCTGAAATTGAAGGCGAAATGGGCGACAGTCACATGGGTCTACAAGCTCGTTTAATGAGCCAGGCTCTAAGAAAAATGACTGGTGCATTAGCTAACTCAAACACCACTGCAATTTTTATCAACCAATTAAGAGAAAAAATTGGTGTGATGTTTGGTTCTCCAGAAACAACAACTGGTGGAAAAGCATTGAAGTTCTATTCATCAGTTCGTTTAGATGTGCGTCGTATTGAAACACTAAAAGATGGCACAGACGCTGTTGGAAATAGAACCCGAGTCAAAGTTGTGAAAAACAAAATGGCTCCACCGTTTAAACAAGCAGAATTCGACATCATTTTCGGTGAAGGAATTTCTCGTGAGGGAAGCCTTATCGATATGGGTGTTGAGCATGACATCGTGAAGAAGAGCGGCTCATGGTTTACCTACGAAGGTGATCAATTAGGTCAAGGTAAAGAAAATGCTCGCACCTTCTTAAGAGATAACCCAGATTTAGCTAACGAAATTGAGCGCCGCATCAAAGAAGTTTTTGCTCTTAGCACAACTGCTGAGAAGCCAGAAGCTGATGTTGTGCCAATTGCAGCAGCCGAATAATTAAATGGGAGAAGTAGTACAGCTAGACCAAGACGGCGCCGCCTCAAAACGGCGCCGCACAAAAAGTGAACTTAAATTAAATTTAATTGACGCCACCATTACTCAATTACCAGTAATGGAAGAAAAAAATAAAGAAATTGAGGCAGCAGATGCTGCCAAACAAGTTTTGCTAAGAAGACTTTCACATGCACCTAGAACTAGAAAAGAATTGGCCAAGGATTTAAAGGATAAAGATATTTCTGATGAGGTCGCAAATGTTGCTTTAGATAGATTTGAAGAAGTGGGCTTAATTAATGATCAAGCTCTAGCCTCAAATTATGTTTCTAGCCAACATGAACGAAAAGGTTTAGGTAAAAACGCTTTAAGGCAGCAATTACGCGCCAAAGGAATTTCTGATGATATGGCACTGGAAGCAATTTCTCAGATAAGTGATGATCAAGAATTTCAAGCGGCATTTGCCCTGGCTTGTAAGAAAATAAGATCGCTGCAAAGAGATGATGCTAAAACTCAGTTGCGAAAAATTGTTGGGGTATTAGCTCGTAAAGGATATTCTTCAAATTTAGCTTTTCGGGTAGCCAAAGAAGTAATCACAGATCTACCTGATGGACTTCCCTCAGAGATTTAAAAAATTCGGACATTTATTTGTCAGCCCTTGTGTCTAGTGTTATAACTAATAACAACAGGGGGAAAATATGAAAAGAAGTTTGATCTTAGCTTTGTCACTATTTTTATCATTTATCGTTGCACCCAGTGCCCAGGCAAATCTTCGATTCGATGGAGATGTTTCTTGCCCAGCTGATTACCCCATCAAATATGGAGAGTCAACTTTAGATGGTGGATATTTCACAACCTGTCATACCGATACTTATCATCAAGCAAATTTAATTGGGGGAGAAGTTTTTCAAAATTATGTTGATTCAGGTGGCACACTTGATATTTCTGCAGCCATCGCTCAAAACCGCCAAGAACAACAAACTATTGCTGATCAAAGAGCAACTGCTGAAGCACAAGCTTTAGCTGAAGCAAATGCCAATCCAGGACAAGAAGTTTGTAAAACTTGGTCTTACACCAGCACATTTAATGGTTCAGGTGGTGGAGGAACTTGTGTAACTATTCCTTTAGCCGCACGAACTATTGATATCACTTTGGCCTCAAGTAAAATCTCTGCCATAAGAGCACAACTTGAATCTGATCCACAATATGCAACTCTTCGTTATGGAATTGGTAATCAAACTTTTGATTACACCCCAGCAGAAAGAGCAGCATTACTAGATCAATGGGCTGCCAATATGGCAGGAAATGAATTAGCTAAAGAAGCAGCGAGTAAAAAAGCAGCAAAAAATCCAGGTTTAAGAGTTTGTAGTGATTGGGCAGTTGGTGGCCAAAATGGTCAACAATGTGACTATGTTCCAGTAGCACTAACTTCTAAAGCAATTCTTAGCTCAGTTACCGAGCAACTTGATGGTTTGGAATTATCTGCTGCATTAGATAAGAAAATTAATAAATTCGTCAAAGCAGTAGATGTTGCTATCCCTAACACCACAAGTGCAAAAACTGTCACTATTCCTAAAGCCCCTAAGGGTTTAACACAAGTAATAACAGTTGAAAACCCTGATGACTGCTCTGCTAAAGGCAGAAAAGTAAAAATCGACAAGGGTGCCTTGTGTGAAATCTCAATTGCCTTAACTGTGGCACAAGATGTTGAGATCAACTTTGCTCAAACAGTAAAGAGACGATAAAAGCAGCGCAACAATAACTCAAAATGATCAGCTATTTTCATGGATGCTAAATTATTTTCATGAAACTAGCTGATCATTTTTATGTGGCCCTAGATTGCCAAAACGCTGTTGAACTAGCCCAATTTTATGCCCAAATAACCGGATTAAGAATTGAAACTTTTGGTGCTTCCCTTGATGAAAAAATTGGATGGATTGAATTACGAGATGAACAAGGCATACCTAAGTTGGGATTTCAGGAAATAGAAAATTATGTTGCCCCAACTTGGCCTACAGGAAATGTGCCCCAACAAGCTCACCTGGACTTTGCTGTTAAAGACTTATTAAAGAGCGAAGCAGAAGTCTTAAAACTTGGTGCTACAAAAACACAATTTCAGCCAGGAACCCCTAAAAATGATAATTACTCCACCGAGTTCATTGTCTATTTAGATCCTGCAGGTCACCCATTTTGTTTGATTCAAAGGGACTAGCTCTTAAGTTAGAAACTATTTGAACAAGTAAATCCTGGGTGCGTAACTGGGTAAATCAAAGATGAGATTAGATAAGTGTTAATGAACAAAAATTTTAGTTATCGGGTTGAAGCAAATCTCAGCTCTCATAAATCAAATCCAAAACCTTTAGGTCGAGTTGGAGTAATTTCTACTCCCCATGGAGAAATTAAGACCCCTGCATTTATTCCAGTTGGTACCAAAGCAACAGTAAAATCCGTTTTACCTGAAAACATTAAGGATTTAGAAGCTCAAGCAGTTTTATCAAACGCCTATCACCTTTATTTACAACCCGGTCCAGAAATTGTTGATCAAGCAGGTGGTTTGGGTGCTTTTATGAATTGGCCTGGTCCAACATTTACCGATAGTGGGGGATTTCAGGTCTTATCACTTGGCGTTGGATACAAAAAAGTAATAGCAATGGATGCAACAACGTTGCAAGCAGATGATGTTATGGCCACAGATAAAGATCGACTAGCGCACGTTGATGATGATGGCGTTACTTTCAAATCACATCTTGATGGGTCCATGCATAGGTTTACCCCAGAAGTTTCAATGCAAGTCCAACATAAAATCGGTGCAGATATTATTTTTGCCTTTGATGAATGTACAACTTTGTTGAATACCAGAAATTACCAAGAAAAATCCTTAGATAGAACTTTTGAATGGGCAAAAAGATGTATTTCAGAACATGAGAAACTAACACTTGAGAGAAGTCATCGTCCCTATCAAGCACTCTTTGGAGTTGTGCAAGGTGCACAATATGAAGATTTACGACGAAAGGCTGCAAAAGATTTAGCAAGTCTTGATTTTGATGGTTTTGGAATCGGGGGAGCGCTGGATAAAAACCAATTAGGAACAATTGTTAATTGGGTTACCGAAGAACTTCCAGTTGATAAGCCAAGACATCTGCTAGGAATCGGAGAACCAGATGACTTGTTTATTGGTGTTGAAAATGGCGCTGACACATTTGATTGTGTAGCAGCATCCAGAGTAGCCAGAAATAACGCGGTTTATGGCCTTGATGGCAGATTTAATATTTCAGTTAGCGCATTTAAAAATGATTTTTCTCCGATTGATGAAAGTTGTGGTTGCTATACTTGTAAAAATTACACGAAGGCTTATTTGAATCATTTAATAAAAGCCAAAGAAATGCTTGGGGCAACTTTGCTAACAATTCACAACGAATTTTTCATTGTTAATCTAGTTGCAAAAATGAGGCAAAGTATTATTGATGGCAATTTCTTTGACTTTAAAGAAGAATTCCTGGGCCGATATTATGCAACTAAAGTGAGTAACTAGCTTCCTTTTTCTTAACATTTTTGATCACGTTATAGGTAACCGGTAGGAGTAAAACTTCCACAAATGTTTTATATAGATAGCCAACTACTACATAATTGACAAAATTCCAACCTGTAATAACGCCATAAAAAGCTATTGTGCAAAACACTAATGTGTCTGCTAATTCTCCAACTGCGGTTGAACCGATCAGTCTTAACCAAAGCTTCTTTTCTTTAGTTCTTTCCTTGATTTTCACAAGGACCCACGAATTCAATAATTGTCCAACTAAAAATCCTGAGATGCTGGCTAAAACTATTTGCGGAACAAATCCAAGGACTGATTCAAATGCGGATTGATTACCCCAATCACTTGCAGCAGGAGATATTTGGACTAAATAGAAAGTAAAAGATGCCAGTACTGCCATGGCAAATCCTGCATAGATTGCTTTTCTGGCTGCCTTAAATCCATAAACTTCACTAAGAACATCTCCCACGATGTAAACAAGTGGAAAGAGAAATACTCCACCATCAGTAATGATTGGACCGAATTCAATAAGTTTTACGGCACCAATATTTGAGATTAAGAGAAGCCCCACAAAAGCAGCCATTAAATATGGGTATAAACCTTTGTATTCATGGGCGAATTGAACTTTGTTTGATTGCGCGTTAACCGTGGTCACAATTGAATATCTAACCACGGCGTACCCTAGTAGTTATATGACAACCCGCACATACTTTGTTAGAACATTTGGTTGCCAAATGAACGCTCATGACTCTGAACGTTTAGCTGGGCTTATGGAAACAGCTGGTTATGTTGCTGCTGAATCAGAGGACGCAGATGTTGTTGTCTACAACACCTGTGCGGTTAGAGAAAACGCAGACAACAAACTTTATGGAAATTTAGGAATGCTGGTAAGGCAAAGAGAAAAGCGTCCTGGAATGCAAATTGCCGTTGGTGGATGTTTAGCACAAAAAGATAGACATGAAATTCTTCGAAGAGCACCCTGGGTTGACGTCGTTTTTGGAACACATAACTTTGGATCTTTACCAGTCTTACTTGAAAGAGCACGAATTAATAATGAGGCACAAATTGAAATTCTTGAGGCTTTGGAAGTTTTTCCTTCAACATTGCCAACAAAAAGAGATTCAATTCATTCAGCACTTGTGGCAATAAGTGTTGGCTGTAATAACACTTGCACTTTTTGCATCGTTCCAACCCTTCGAGGTAAAGAAAAAGATCGAAAAGCCGGAGAAATACTTGATGAAATTAATACGCTAGTTTCAGAAGGCGTTATGGAAGTGATGCTTCTGGGGCAAAACGTTAACTCTTATGGAGTCGAGTTTGGTGATAAATTTGCATTTGGAAAGTTGTTACGTGCCTGTGGCGATATAAAAGGTTTAGAAAGAGTTAGATTCATCTCTCCTCATCCAAAAGATTTCACAGATGATGTTATTGATGCCATGGCAGAAACACCAAATGTTATGCCTCATCTTCATATGCCCTTGCAATCTGGAAGTGACAACGTTCTAGCTCGCATGAAGAGAAGTTATCGAACAAGTAAGTATTTGGGAATTTTAGATCGAGTTAGGGAAAAGATTCCTGATGCATCTATTACAACAGACATAATTGTTGGTTTTCCTGGCGAGACCGAACAAGATTTTCAAGACACCATTGATTTAGTTAAAAAGGCAAGATTTGCAACAGCATTTACTTATCAGTATTCGAAAAGACCTGGAACTCCAGCAGCTGAAATGGATGATCAGGTAGATCCAGAAGTTATCTCAGAAAGATACAACAGACTTACCGAGGTTGTTAATCAAGTCATGTTGGAAGAAAATCAAAAACAAGTTGGAAAAACAGTAGAAGTACTGGTCACTAATCATGAAGGTAAAAAAGACGAGATCAATCTAAAGTTATCCGGTAGAGCACGTGACAATAGATTAGTGCACTTTACTTTTGATTCAAATATAAATATTAGACCAGGGGATTTAGTAGAAGTTGAAATAACTTATGCAGCACCATTCTTCCTGTTATCTGATAAATCTGTACTCAAAATTACTAAAACTCGAGCCGGAGACATTTTCGAGCAAAGTAAGAATGAAAAGAAAACAAATGATGTACTACTTGGAATTCCAACTTTGGTTCGGTCATAAATTTTGAAAGTTATAGCAATAGTTGGGCCAACTGCTGTAGGGAAAACTTCACTTTCACTAGAAATTGCTGAGAAATTATCAGCTGAAATTATTAATGCTGATGCTATGCAAATTTACAAAGGAATGGATATTGGCACAGCAAAGCTTGCACTTTCTGAAAGAAGAGGCATCACCCATCACCAAATAGACGTATTGAACCCCGAAGAGGAAGCAAACGTATCGACTTACCAAAAACAAACACGCGAAATAATTAATGATTTGTTAAACAAGAAAATTCAACCGATGCTGGTTGGAGGAAGTGGTTTGTACGTGAATTCAGTTTTAGAAGATCTTGAATTTCCCGGTACAAATCTAGAGATAAGAGCTAATTATGAAGAAATACTGGAAGAGCAAGGTGTAGAAGTTCTTTATGAGATGCTTGAAAGAATTGATAAAGAAGCAGCTCAAAACATTCTTCCCAACAATGCTCGAAAAATAGTTAGGGCATTGGAAGTAAATGAATTGACAGGTAATAACTTCAATGCCAAATTACCCGAGCCCTCACCGGTATTTTCTGATGTCAGAATTGCTCTTGATATGCCTAGAGATTTACTTGATGCCAGAATCGCTGAACGCGTTTACCAAATGTTTAAAGACGGATTTGTTGAGGAAGTTAAATCCCTAGAGCCTAAATTAAGAAAAGGAAAAACGGCTCTTCGAGCTCTTGGTTACTCGCAAGTACTTTCCCTACTAAATGGTGAGATAACTGAACAAGAAGCAATAACTTTGACCATAAATGCGACTAAGAAATTTGCCCGCCGGCAACTGTCTTGGTTTAGAAGAGACCCACTGATTCATTGGCTGGATGCAACAAGTCCTCAGCTACTTGACCAATCACTTAGGCTGATTGGATGAGCCCCGTAATTCAATACACCAAAGGTCACGGCACTAAAAACGACTTTGTAGTTATTGAAGACTTAGAAGGCAAAATTGATTTAACTCCATCACAGATTATTCAAATATGTAACAGAGAAACCGGAATCGGTGCTGATGGAATTCTTCGAATAACAAAAAAGGGTAACCACTTTTTTATGGATTACCGAAATGCCGATGGATCTCTTGCTGAAATGTGCGGTAATGGCGCGAGAGTTTTTGCCCAATATCTATTTACCAAAAAATTAGTAATAGAAAAAAAGTTTACTTTTGATACACGAGCAGGTCTAGTACAGGCAGAAATTAATGCACCAGGAGATATCAGCGTCACCATGGATGAAGCAATTCTTCGTGGAAAAATCGTTGAAGTATCAGTCAATGGCCATAAATTTAGTGCCCAAGCAGTAGATGCCCCCAATCCGCACGCAGTGGCATTTGTCCCTGACTTAGGTGGATTAGGTGACTTAAAGACACCTCCAGTTGTTTCACCTGGTGGTGAATTTCCAAACGGAGTCAATGTGGAATTTGTTAAGAAAATAACTGATGATCATGTGCAAATGAGAGTTCATGAACGTGGCAGTGGCGAAACACTTTCATGCGGAACCGGTGCATGTGCAGTTGCCGCAGTTTTAAGGGAACAGAGTGGAAAAAAACTAAACAATATAAGAATTGATTTACCTGGCGGAACTCTTCATATTTCTTTTGAAAATGGTAAAACAATAATGAGAGGCCCAGCTATATTAGAAGACAGTGGAACATTGCCGCAGGGTTGGTTTAGTAATTAAATATGGCTGAATCATTTGATACAGGTCAATTAGATTTACAAGACAGGGCAGCATTAAGAAGAGTTACTTCGTTTTCAACAGAGTTACAAGACATTAGTGAAGTTGAATATCGACAAATTCAACTTGAAAGAGTTGTTTTAGCTGGGGTTTGGACGAGTGGTTCTTGGGAATTAGCAGAACGTTCTTTACAAGAATTAGCGCGCTTAGCAGAAACTGCTGGCTCAACAGTTTTAGAAGGCGTAATTCAAAGACGTGATAATCCAGATCCCTCTACTTATTTAGGTTCTGGAAAAGCGCAAGAATTAAGAAAAATTGTTTCTGAAACTGGCGCTGACACCGTCATTATTGATGGTGAATTAAGTCCAGCACAATTAATTCACTTAGAAGATGTTGTGAAAGTAAAAGTTGTTGATAGAACCTGGTTGATTTTAGATATCTTCGCAAAGCATGCAAAAAGCAGAGAAGGTAAAACTCAAGTTTCTTTGGCACAAATGCAGTACATGTTACCTAGACTTCGCGGTTGGGGCGATGCATTAAGTAGACAAGCAGCAAGTGGTGGTAATCCTGGAATTGGAACTCGAGGTCCTGGTGAAACAAAATTAGAAACTGATCGCAGACGAATTCATGATCAGATGACTCGTTTAAGAAAAGATTTGAAAGATATGGCGAGATCTCGTGATGTGCAGAGAAACTCAAGAAGAAAAAGCCATGTTGCTTCTGTTGCAATTGCTGGTTACACAAATGCTGGTAAATCAAGTTTGTTGAACAGATTGACTGGTGCAGGTGTTCTTGTTGAAGATGCTCTTTTTGCGACCCTTGATCCCACAGTTAGAAAATCACAAACACCATCAGGACGAAATATCACTTTGAGTGACACAGTTGGTTTTGTCCGACATCTACCTCACCAACTAATTGATGCTTTTAAATCAACGTTAGAAGAAGTCAGTGATTCAGATTTAATCGTGCACGTAGTAGATGGCAGTGACCCAGATCCGCTAGAACAATTCAATTCTGTCCGAGAGGTATTGCAAGAGATAAAAGCAGACAACATTCCAGAAATAATCGCTATTAATAAAACAGACAAAATATCTGATGAGACTATGGGAAACCTAAAAAGAATTTTCCCCGAAGCCGTTTTTGTATCAGCGTATAGTGGATTTGGAATTGAAACACTATTAAAGACAATCGATGATCGACTACCTGATCCAAGTGTTGAAATGATGCTGACAATTCCATACTCAAGAGGTGATCTATTGGCAAGGGTTCACGAAGATGGCAAAGTTCTCAAGACAGAACATAACGATTCAGGAACCCAAATCCATGCCTTTGTTCCTTCTGAATTAGCTCATCAATTAAAGCAACTTTTGGCTGATGAAAAAAACTAGAAAGTATTTAGCACCGCTTCTTTCAGTCTTAATCACATTGATTGTGTTGTGGTTTGTTGGTAATTGGTTATTAAGAGATTCTGATATTGACAGTGTCATTCAGATCCTTAAAGACATAACAACCGTTTCACTGCTAGTCCTAGTAATCAGTGCGATATTTAACGTTTGGGTATTCCAGTATCCATACTTGGTGACGACCAAAAACTTAAAATATTGGCAAGCTTTTCAGGTCAGAAATACTTCTTTTGCCATCAGTAATGCTGTTCCAGCCGGTGGAACAATTGGCTTAAGTTTTCAATACGCGATGCTTCGTTCCTATGGAATTGAAGTTAAGCAAACCAATGCCACTATTGGTATTGCAAGCGTGTGGAATGGTTTGATCTCATTTTTTATGCCAGTACTTGGCCTGGTGGCATTAGTTTTTGCTGGGGAAATTACCTCAGGGCTGATCAGATCCACAATTCTTGGACTATTGGTGCTGATAATCAGTTTGCTTATGTTTTATATCTCTTTAAAGTCAGCCCAAGGCTCCCTTTGGGTAGGAAATCTGTTCTCCAAGTTAATTAACCCCTTAAGAGTTATTTTCAAAAAACCGAAAGTGAATTTATCAAAATCAATTAATGACTTCAGAATAGAAGTCAGTGACCTAGTAAAAACCAAATGGAAAAGTATTTCCTCAACAAATTTTTTGGTTCAAATATCAATGTTTCTTGTTTTTTGGGCAAGTACTAGCGCCTTAGGCATAGAGATCTCCGGAGCAATTATTTTTGCAATTTTTTGCTTTGGTCGACTAGGTACAACCATTCCCTTAACCCCAGGTGGCATTGGCACAACTGATGCAATCATGGTGGCGATGATGCAGCTGTATGGAACTCCAGCAGATTTGGCTCTGGCAGCAATACTTTTGTGGCGAGGGTTTTCTTATATCCCTCAAGTGGTTTTGGGGCTATTGAGCTTTATTTTTTGGCAGTTGAGTCGGGTTAAGTGAAGAATTTTGCATTTTCCCCACAATATTTAACTTGGAATTAACCTACTTCGAGTTGCAACCCGTAATTGCTGGGTTAAGGTGGAAGAAGTACGAGGGGAGTATCCCTACCCAAACGAAAGTCGTCAATACGAAGTAGAAATACTTCCGGCTTAGTACCAGGTGAAATCTAACTTGGTGGGGAGAGACCTCGGGAATACAAGTGAACAAATTGTTCATTTGCATTGACCCGGGAGTCCATCGTGAAAACTGCAAGCAAGAAAAAAGAAAGTGCCCCAGTAATCATTACTGAATTGGGCCGAATTGAACTTCTAAAACAAGTTGATGAAATTAGAAACGTTCAACTTCCACAACTTGCCTCACTCATCTCTGCTACAGATAGAGACGAAAGAGATGTGGCTGAATTTACTCGCTTAACTGAAGAAGCAAACTCAATTGAGGCTCTTGTCTCAGAATCGGCTAGACCAGACCTATTAGTTGACGATAAAACTGTGCGCTTGGGTTGTGTTGTGAAGATTCAAACCAAAAAGGAAACTTTCAAAGTGAGAGTTGTTCACCCAGTGGAAGCTCATTTAGATGATGAGAGAATTTCATCTGAATCACCATTAGGCCAAGCAATTATGGGCAACAAAAAAGGTGATCAAGTAACAGTTATTGCTCCTAGTGGTAACTGGAGTGCACAAATTAAGTCTGTGGAATTATTGCCTTAGTTTCCTCCCTTTTAAGGCGTAATTCCACGAAGTAATACCAACTAAACCCTGGGTGACTTTATCCCCAGGGTTTAGTTATGCCCAGCTACATTACTTTTCCAAATCTTGAGTCTTCTTTTCGTTCAAAATACGAATATGACAAAACCTAAAAAAGAAGTTCAGATAGATGGACCTGCAAACTTATTGGCAACGGTGCCACATTTACTGGGATTTAATCCAGAAAACTCACTCGTAGTGGTTGCGTTAAAAGGTGAAAATGATCGAGTAGTTGTAACCATGACTCTTGATTTGCCTCAAGCAATCGAATTTGACCAAGAATTCATAAACAATTTAAAAGAGACAATAAAGAGATCCGGCGCTGATGGTTTAGTGGCGGTATTTTTCGTTGAAAAAGATCCGCAGACCTACCAAGAAGTTGCAAGTTACTTAATGGATGAGGTTTCTGGTCAATTTCATATTCGAGACATTCTGTGGGTTCATGAGAACAGATGGGCATCGTTTTTATGTGGTGATCAAACTTGTTGCCCAACAATGGGGCGAGCATTGTTAATGGAGAAACAAGCTTCATCACCTTCAGTTTTAAAAGTGGCAGGAAAAACCACATTAGGGACCAGAAGTGAACTTGATGATTTCCTCAAAGTAACCAAGGTTAATCACGAATTAGTGCCCCTGATTTCCCAGTTTGCAAAACAGAAAGCTAAAGCAGAGCACAGTAATAATCATTCCAAGTGGGCCAAAACTCAATTTAGCTTTCTGTCGCAGAAAAAAGCTTTTAATGATTTTGACGAAAAAATGTGGGCTCGATTGCTCTTGGGATTAACAGATATTCCGGTCAGGGATGCACTGCTTGCCCATCACATAGAAAGAGCACAAATTAGTGAAGATCCAAATGAATACTTGATCAGCATCGCCAAAAAATGGGCACAGGTTGCAAGAGTTTCTCCTGCTGATTTTCGTACACCAATTTGTACCTGTATTGCGGCTTTCTTTTGGCAGGCCGGTGAAGGGATATTGGCTCGAGGTGCAGTGGATTTTGCTTTAGCCCAGGATCCTCAGTTTCATTTAGCAAAGCTTCTTAACAATGCATTGGATAGTGGCATGCCACCGTGGGAATTTAGGGACGCATTCACCAAAATCACAAACCCCTGGAGTTGAGATTTGGAATCAGGTTTAGTACTGTTTTAGATAGGTCAAGAGTTTCAGTATTAAGCCCCGGCTAGCTGAACGGCAACCCTCCACCGCGGTGGGGTGCTCCGGGTGTAGACCAGGTCGATTGTGAAATCACATTCGACAAGCGCGGGTCTTACGCAAAATTGAGTGGGACCCCGAAACAAAAGGGGCACTAATTGCGTTATATCTATATCAAAACTAATTAAAAAATGAGCTTGCGCATTTATCATGCGCATTTTTAATCAGTTTGACATAGAAAATTCGCACAAATTATGTGAACCACCAACGACTATCAAAGCGATAGGCGTAAGACCCAAAAACTGAAAGAGGAATTAAAAATGAGTACAGCCTGGAGTTTTGAAACCCGACAAATTCATGCGGGACAAACACCTGATTCACAAACAAATGCAAGAGCCCTACCTATTTACCTAACAACGGCATACACATTCCGTGACACTAAACATGCTGCGGATTTGTTTGCTTTGGCAGAACCAGGAAACATTTACACCCGCATCATGAATCCAACTCAAGGTGCTGTGGAGGAACGCATCGCATCCTTGGAAGGTGGTGTTGCAGCACTTTTGTTAGCTAGTGGTTCAGCTGCTACGACCTATGCAATATTGAATTTGGCTGAAGCAGGAGATCACATTGTTTCAAGCCCAAATCTTTATGGTGGAACCTACAACTTGTTTCACTACACTTTGCCAAAATATGGCATCGAAGTGTCATTTGTTGAAGATCCAGAAAACATAGATTCTTGGAAAAAAGCAATAAAGCCAAACACCAAAGCGCTTTTTGGCGAATCAGTAGCAAATCCATTGAATTCTATTTTGGATATCGAAAATGTGGCGAAAGTTGCACATGAAAACGGGATTCCACTAATTGTTGACAACACTGTGGCAACACCGTATTTGTTGAGACCAATTGAATTCGGTGCAGACATTGTGATTCATTCTGCAACTAAATACATTGGTGGTCACGGAACAGCAGTAGCTGGAGTAATTGTTGATAGCGGAAAATTTGATTGGAAGAAAAACGCAGCCAAATTCCCGCAATACAACACACCTGATCCTTCTTATGGTGGTTTGGTTTACTCCGAAGCATTAGGCGAATTGGCTTACATACTTCGTGCGCGAATTGTTTTATTGCGCGACTTAGGTGCTGCGATTTCTCCATTTAATGCGTTTTTGATTGCTCAAGGGTTGGAAACACTTTCTCTAAGAATTGAGCGCCATGTTCAAAATGCCAGATCTGTTGCAAATTGGTTAGAAAAAAGAGATGAAGTAGAAAGAGTAAATTACGCTTCACTGGATTCAAATCGATACAACAAATTGGCAAATAAATACACTCCGGCAGGTTCTGGAGCTGTTTTGTCATTTGAAATCAAGGGTGGCATTGAAGCAGGTAAGAAGTTTGTGGAAGCACTTGAATTGCATTCACACGTTGCCAATATTGGTGATGTGCGAAGTTTGGTAATTCATCCAGCTTCAACAACACATGCACAATTAACACCACAAGAGCAATTAACAGCTGGTGTAACTCCTGGATTAATTAGATTGGCCGTTGGTATTGAAAACATCGACGATATTTTGGCTGATCTTGATTCAGGTTTTCGAGCTGCCAAGGGTGCTTAATTAATTTATGGCGATTGAATATTCAGGTCCACTTCCTGCCACCGGTGCGTGGCAGGAAGGAGATCACCCAGGGCAAAGAAAATTCATTGATGTTGGACCAATTGAATTAGAACTTGGTGGTTCTCTTCCTGATGTAAAAGTAAGTTATGAAACTTTTGGAAAGCTAAATTCTAATTCGTCAAATGCAATCTTTATTGAACATGCATTGACAGGTGATTCGCATGCTGCTGGATTAGATACCGAGGGGCATCTAACTCGTGGTTGGTGGGATGGATTAATTGGTGATGGTTTAGCAATTGACACTAAAGAATGGTTTGTAGTTTGTGCAAATGTTTTAGGTGGATGTCAAGGAACAACAGGTCCATCTTCAAAAGATAGCTCTGGAAAAAGATGGGGATCAAGATTTCCAAGAGTTACAGTTGCAGATCAAGTTGAAATAGAAAAACGTTTAACAGATCAATTAAATATTGAACGCTGGGCTTGTGTAATGGGTGGATCAATGGGTGGCATGAGAGTTTTGGAATGGGCTGTTGAACATCCACACAGACTTGGTTCTGCATTTGTTATCGCTTCAGCACCAGGTTCTTCTGCAGATCAAATTGCAACTCAATCTGCACAAATTGCTGCGATCAAAGCAGATCCTAAATGGCGCGGTGGAGATTATTACGATGCAAAACCCGGAGACGGTCCTCACGCTGGTTTGGGAATTGCCAGAAAATTTGCTCACTTAACTTATCGTTCCGAAACTGAATTAGATGTGAGATTTGGTAGAGATCACCAAGATGGGGAAGATCCTTATTCTGATGGTCGCTTTGCAATTGATTCTTATTTAGATCATCATGCTGAAAAACTTGCGCGAAGATTTGATGCCAACACCTACATTGCTTTATCCGATTCAATGTCAACTTTTGATGTGGGAAGAAATAGAGGTGGAGTTGCATCTGCCTTATCAAGAATCACAGCACCTGTTGTTGTAGCAGGAATAGATTCTGATCGCCTTTATCCAATTAGACAGCAAGCAGATTTAGTTTCAGCACTAGATCAAAACACTGAGCTAGATGTTATTTCTTCACCATTTGGCCATGATGGGTTTTTGATTGAAATTGATCAGGTTGCACCGATTGTCAAAAAAGCACTAGATAAGGCAGTGGCAAGAACTAAGTAGGGACTTATCAGTCCCAATTGACTTGCTTGTTTTGAGTAGTTAATTCAATATCTTTTAATGCAATTTACAAAAATATTGTTAAGCACAACTATATTGATTTTACTAAATATAGGATCAGCTCTTGCTGAAGTAAATGTTGAAGCTAATCAGGAAACTCAAAGCTATGAAATTAGTGGTCAAATCATTCTTGATGACACTTTTTCTGGAAGCGACTCAACACAAGTTCAAGGGGTAACTTGCGAGGGTTGTGCATGGCTAGTTACACATGTTTGTTACGTCTTTGATCAGAACTATGTGATTACATCCTGCACCCCCTACACGCAGTGTCAAACAGTTCAAGACACATTGGGGGAAAGGAAAAAGGTTTGGCGAAAATTTGGTGAAGATGAACCTTGGTTATTAGTGGGAATGATGTGTGTAGGCCCTAAGGGACCAAGTACTCCGCAGAAATTAACAAATACTTTGACCGAGCAAACAACAGAATATTTACCACGATTACTACCTACAACTCAACCTGCAAATCATGTTTTAGTTAATACAGATGTTTTCTTTTTGAGCAATCAGCCAAACTTTTTTGGACCAAAATCTGTAGTAGTGACTGGAATTCCTGTAACTCTTACTGCATCGCCCACCTGGACTTGGAGATTTTCTGATGGAACAGTGATTAATACAACTGATGCTGGAGTTGGTTTTCCTGATGGAAAAATAAAGCACAGTTTTGATACAAAAGGATTACAAACAATAACTGTTACTACAACTTGGAATGCTTCTTGGAAAACTAAATCTAAAGTTTCCATCCCAGTTCCCGGAAAATCTTTGACCCAGTCCACCACATTTACCTTGATCTCTCATGAAGCCCAGGGAGTGCTTACACGCTGAGTGTTTGACCCAAAGCAGGCGGAATTGATGAAGTCGTGACAGAATAGGAAATCGGGCCGGTCAATTTGACAGGCCCTTAAGCGCGTCATCACTTTGAAAGGTTGTCTTCGTGGCACTGTTTGGAAAAATCTTAAGTAAACCTGCTGCCAAGAAAACAGTTGCTAAATCTGCAGTTAAACCTGCTGCGAAAAAAGTTGTTGCTAAACCAAGTGCTAAACCTGCTGCAAAATCTGCACCTAAGAAACCTGCAGTTAAACCTGCTGCGAAAAAAGTTGTTGCTAAACCAAGTGCTAAACCTGCTGCAAAATCTGCACCTAAGAAACCTGCAGCTAAACCTGCTGCGAAAAAAGTTGTAGCTAAGCCAACCCCTAAGAAGCCAGCTGCTAAGCCTGCTGCCAAGAAAAAAGTTGCTAAGCCAGCACCCAAAAAACCTGTTGCAAAAAAGTCTGTCAGTAAATCATCTTCAAATAAACCAAAAGCCAAAAAAGTTGTATCAAAGCCATTAAAAGTAGCAAAGCCAACTAAAGTCGCAAAACCAGTTAAACCGCTAAAGCCTGTTAAAGCTGCCAAACCAGTAGCGCCATTAAAGCCAGTTAAAGGTGGCAAAGCAGCACCAGCACCAAAAGTAAAAGGTGACAAAGGTTTTGCCAAAGTCATTATGGTTGATGGTGAATTAGTTCCAGTTGATGATGTTGAAGAAGTAGATCCAGCTGAATTAGAAGCAATTGCCGAATTAGAGAAAGAAAGTTTGGCTGAGTTAAGTGAAGAAATTGCTGAAGTTGAAGAAGCTGAAGAATCTGATGAAGAGAACACAAAAACCAGCGCAACAGTTGACGAGTCCGAAGCATTCATAATTTCTGACACAGATGATGCTGATGAACCTACTCAAAAAGTTACCGTAGCTGGAGCAACCGCAGATCCTGTTAAAGATTATTTGAAACAAATTGGAAAAGTAGCTCTTCTTAACGCTGAACAGGAAGTTGAATTAGCAAAAAGAATTGAAGCCGGCTTATTTGCCGAAGAAAAAATTGCTGCCGGTGGAATTAAGGATAGAAAACTTAGAAAAGATTTGGAATGGATTGCTGAAGATGGACAAAGAGCAAAAAATCATCTTCTAGAAGCAAACCTTCGACTTGTTGTGTCCTTAGCAAAGCGTTACACCGGTCGAGGAATGTTGTTCTTGGATTTGATTCAAGAAGGTAACCTTGGACTTATTCGTGCCGTTGAAAAATTTGATTACACCAAAGGTTATAAATTCTCCACTTACGCAACATGGTGGATTAGACAAGCCATCACCAGAGCTATGGCTGATCAAGCTAGAACTATTCGTATTCCAGTTCACATGGTTGAAGTTATTAACAAACTTGCTCGTGTTCAAAGACAGATGCTTCAAGATCTAGGACGCGAACCAACCCCTGAAGAATTAGCTAGAGAACTTGACATGACTCCCGACAAAGTTGTGGAAGTTCAAAAATATGGTCGTGAACCAATTTCATTGCACACACCTCTTGGAGAAGACGGTGATTCTGAATTTGGTGATTTGATTGAAGATTCAGAAGCAATCGTTCCAAGTGATGCAGTTTCTTTCACACTTCTACAAGAACAACTAGATAGCGTTCTTGACACATTGAGTGAGCGTGAACGTGGTGTTGTTCGTATGCGCTTTGGATTAACAGATGGTCAGCCAAAAACTCTTGATGAAATTGGTCAAGTTTATGGTGTAACTCGTGAACGAATTAGACAAATTGAATCAAAAACTATGTCTAAGTTGAGACACCCATCGCGTTCCCAAGTGCTACGCGATTATTTAGACTAACTAATTAGTTAGTTGCTCCAAGTCGATCTGTTTCATCAACATATTCGGTGGCGATAAGTTTTAATTGTTCTTCATGCTTTTTGGCATGGTGTCCACAAAAGATTAATGTTCCACCACTTGAAAGTGTGACGCGAACATATCCTTGAGCTCCACAACGATCACAGCGATCAGATGCGGTTAGTTCTGGTCCTGCAGTTAATGATGTCTTCACCGTAGGGCCTCATCTCTTTTAGTGGTGATACTTCAATCATCCTTGCAAAAGGATGTTTCGCAACTCGAAGAAGGCTTGGGTGTGTCGCAAAACGTAATCGAAGCCCGTATTAGGCGTGCCGTAGCCCCATAAAACCTCACAAATCTACGAGAATATTCAAACAGACTTCGAATTGCTGAAATTTGATCATTACCAAAAAGGATTCAAAAAATTGAGCACTGCAACAAAGGCAAACAGCGCTGAATACAACGCGAAGAATTTATCTGTCTTAGAAGGTTTAGATGCCGTAAGAAAGCGCCCCGGAATGTACATCGGTTCAACCGATGGCCGCGGTTTAATGCATTGTGTTTGGGAACTAATTGATAATGCTGTTGATGAAGCGCTAGCTGGTCATTGTAAAAGAATTCATATCAAATTAATGCCGGATCATTCTGTTGTGGTTATGGATGATGGTCGAGGCATACCAGTAGATATTGAACAAAAATCAAAATTAAGTGGTGTGGAATTGGTTATGACCAAACTTCATGCTGGTGGAAAATTTGGTTCCGGCTCATACACAGCTTCAGGTGGTTTGCACGGTGTTGGAGCATCTGTTGTAAACGCATTGAGTGTTCGTTTGGATGTGGCAGTTGATCGTGGCGGTAAAACACACACTGCTTCATTTCAAAGGGGAGTCACAGGAGTTTTCAAAGGCGAAGGCCCAAATGCCAAATTCACTAAAGAATCTGGATTAAAGGTCTTAGGTAAAGCTGCAAAATCTGGCACAGGAACAAGAGTTAGATTTTGGCCTGATCCTGAAATATTTGTTAAAGAACTTCATTTAGATGCCGCAGCTTTAATGCAACGTGCTCGCCAAACTGCATTTCTTGTTCCAGGTTTAGCCGTAGCAGTTTCAGATTTGAGAGATAAAGAAAAGACTGAAGTTGAATATAAATTTAAAGGTGGCATCACCGAATTCGTAGAGCACATGTCGAGTGGGGAAGCAGTTACAGGTGTAATTCGTTTGCAAGGAAGCGGAAACTTTACTGAAAATGTTCCAGTTTTAGATGATCATGGCCATATGAGACCTAAAGAAGTTGAAAGAGAAATGGCTGTTGATATTGCGCTTCGTTGGGGAAATGGTTACGACAATGAAGTGAAATCTTTCGTAAACGTAGTTGCAACACCAAAGGGTGGAACTCACGTTACTGGTTTTGATAGAGCAATAGTAAAAGTTGTAAATGATCAACTAAAAGCACAAAGAGTTTTAAAGAACAATGAAGAAAGTGTGATGAAGGAAGATATTTTAGAAGGATTAACAGCAGTAATCAGTGTGAGATTACCTGAACCTCAATTTGAAGGTCAAACCAAAGAAATTTTGGGAACACCTGCTGCCCAAAAAATTGTGACAGCAGTGGTAACTCAAGAATTCAATAAATGGTTTAAGAGTCCTCCAAGAGGAGATAAAGCAAAAGTTAAATTGTTGTTAGAAAAAATTGCAAATGCATCTCGAGCACGTTTAGCTGCCAGAAATCAACGAGATGTGCAAAGAAGAAAGAATGCTATTGAATCTTCTTCACTGCCAGCAAAACTTGCAGATTGTCGATCAAATGACATCGAACACACAGAATTATTTATCGTGGAAGGTGACTCCGCATTAGGAACAGCGAAGTTAGCAAGAAACTCAGAATTTCAAGCTTTGCTTCCAATCAGAGGAAAAATCCTTAACGTACAAAAAGCCTCAGTTGCTGATGTATTAAAGAACACCGAATGCGCATCAATTATTTCAGTTGTTGGAGGAGGTTCAGGTCGAACCTTTGAACTAGAAGATGTTCGTTACAGCAAAATTATTTTGATGTCTGATGCTGACGTTGACGGAGCTCACATTAGATGTTTGTTACTTACTTTGTTCCAGAGATACATGAAACCTTTACTTGATAGCGGCAGAGTTTTTGCAGCCGTTCCACCATTACACAGAATTGAAACTATGGGCGCTGGGAAAAAATCTGGTGAAGTAATTTATACCTACAGTGATGATGAAATGCGCAAAACTGTTGCAGCCCTAGAAAAAAGTGGTCAAAAAATTAAGCAACCAATACAGCGATACAAAGGTTTAGGCGAAATGGATGCCAAACAATTACGTGAAACCACAATGAATCGCGAATCAAGAACTTTAAGAAGAATTAACGTGAAAGACGCTGAAGAGGCAAGTGAAGTTTTTGATCTATTAATGGGTTCAGATGTTGCCCCTAGAAAAGAATTCATTGTTCATGGTGCTGATGAACTTGATAAATCAAGAATTGATGCTTAGTTAGTTATTCAACGCTTCCAGAAGAATGACCTGGGAATAAGTGTGCGTCTGGATTTATTGCCACAGTCGCATTATTAACAGCAGTGGCTGCTTCTCCAAAACCAACAGAAATTAATGCCACTTTTCCAGGATATGTAGAAATATCTCCTGCTGCAAAAAGTCTTTCAATATTTGTGTGCATGCCAGAATCAACCACAATCTTTCGAGATTCTATGTTTAATCCCCATTCAGCCAAAGGTCCAATATTTGCTGTGAAACCAAGTGCTGCAACGAGTGTTTGACAATTCAATTCCTTGGTTTCTTTAGTTTTTGAATTCATGTATTCGATTTTTTCGATGTGTGAGCTTCCAGAAACCTTGGTTACTTCTGCTTCTGTGATTAATTCAATTCCTAGGGCTTTAACTTGATCAACTGTTGCTTGATGCGCTCTAAATTTGTCTCTTCTGTGAATCAAAGTTACTGATTTTGCAATTGGATGTAATTCATTTGCCCAATCAAATGCAGAATCTCCACCACCAACGATTACTACATCTTTTCCTGCATGATCTGACATTTTTGGTACGAAGTGAACTAAACCTTTTCCGCTCCAACCATCTGCAGCTGGCAGTGGGCGAGGAGTGAATCGACCAATTCCACCAGTAATTATGACTGCCTTTGCATTCACGGTTTCTTTCTCAGAAGTAATTGTTAGAGATTTATCTGCATTTTGTTTCAATGTTGTTGCAGTTTGATTTAGCAAAAATTTAGGATTAGAAGGTTTGGCTTGAGTTAAAAGATTATTAATTAAGTCTCTACCTTTTATTGAAGAAAAACCGCCCACATCAAAAATAGCTTTTTCTGGATACATCGCAGTAATTTGTCCGCCTGGTTCTTCCAAGCTGTCCATTAAGGCCACACTCATGCCACGAAACCCTGCGTAATAGGAACCATAGAGTCCTGCAGGTCCAGCACCGATGATCAAAATATCTACGTCGTGAATTGCCATGTGTCTATTCTGCTCTATTGATAAATTCTTGCTACTTGGGCGCTGGAAGAACTACTAGACAAGTACTAAATCTTCTGGTTTTTTAGCCGCTTCGCTAATTACTTTGCCAGATTCAGATACCAACATGGAACGTCTTGGGGTTGCAAAATGCTGGGCTACAGCAGCTAATTCATCAGCCACACTCTTGCGCAATTTTTTCGTTGATCCAAGAATGGATTTGAGCTCATTGATTGCTTCAAGTAATTGTTTTTGCTCAGTTTGTAATTCAATTTTTGATGTTTTAGTTAATCTTCTAAGAGGCATTTCCAAGATGTATGTGGTTTGAATGTCTGAAAGTTTGAAACCTTTCATCAAGGCAGTTTTAGCTTCAGCAGCATCATCACTTGCTCTGATTATCTTGATTACTTTGTCAATATCAACAATTGCCAGCAACATACCCTCAACTAAGTGCAGACGGGCTGTAGCTTTTTCTAATCTAAATTTGCTTCTACGTTTAACAACATCAATTCGGTGCTCTAAGTAAACTTCCAGTAATTCTTTCAAACCGAGGGTCCTTGGTCGACCTTCCACAAGAGCCACGTTGTTAATGGCAAAGGATTCTTCCATTGGAGTTAAGCGGTATAGATCTTCCAAGACTTTTTGTGGTTCGTGACCGTTTTTGATTTCAATTACTAGTCTTAGTCCTTTTTCGCCATCAGTTAAATCAATTACTCTTGAAATTCCTTGAAGTTTTTTGCTTTCAATTAGATCTTTCATTCTTTCAATTACTTTTTCAGCACCCACGTTGAAAGGAAGCTCTGTGATTACTAATCCTTGTTTCTTGGCCTTTACGTTTTCAAGTTGAACTGTTGCTCTCATTCTGAAAGATCCACGACCGGTTAAATAAGCATCTTTCATACCATCGCCAATAAGTAGTTTTCCACCACTTGGCAAATCTGGTCCTGGAATGATTTTCATTAATTCACGTGGTTTTATTTCTGGATCTTCAATTAATGCCAAAAGCGCAGAAACAACTTCACCTAAGTTATGTGGAGGCATATTTGTTGCCATTCCAACAGCAATTCCAGTGGCACCGTTTACTAACAGGTTTGGAAATGCAGCAGGCAATACTTCAGGTTCAACTTCTCGACCATCGTAGTTTGTTTTGAAATCAACAACATCTTCATCAATTGATGCGGTTAATCCAAGAGCTGCAGGAGCTAGTTTGCATTCCGTGTAACGCATAGCTGCTGGACCATCATCAAGAGAACCAAAGTTTCCTTGACCATCAATTAAAGACAAACGCAATGAAAACGGTTGAGCCATTCGAACAAGAGCGTCATAAATTGCACCGTCACCATGTGGATGCAAACGACCCATGACTTCACCGACAACTCGAGCACTTTTTACATGTCCTCGTTCTGGTCTTAATCCCATTTCATTCATCTGGTACAAAATTCGTCTTTGGACAGGTTTTAATCCATCTCTGGCATCAGGCAATGCTCGAGAGTAAATAACTGAATAGGCATATTCCAGGAAAGATCCACGCATTTCTGTGGAAACGTCAATATCAATGATTCGTTCAGGGTTAAGCGGCAGAGCAACTGGTTTGGATTTTTTGCTGGCCACTAAAAGATTCCTTAAAGTTTTGGATTGAACAATGTGTTTTAATCATGCCTTTATTGAGAAGGCTTTTGGTGCTGCCACACCGAAAAGTGCTTATTGTCCACCTTTGGAACCAAATAGAATTTCATCCCAACTTGGCACAGAAGCTCTTTTTGCCTTTGAATGTTTGGGCGAATCATTGACCGCGATTGGTTCTTCAATTATTTCTTCAACCACAACAACTTCTTCCACAACACTTATTACTGGTGTTGGTTCTGGAGTTGGAATTACTGGAGCAGGTTTAGGAGTTGGTGTGTTTACAACAGGTGCAACTGGTTCTTGTTTAGGAATTGGAACCGTGTTTGAAGAATCTTGTTTTACACCTTCTGGAGTAACCCATTTTGGTAATTCTTCAACTACTTCTTCAACAATTGTGGGCACACTAACTAATTTAGGTGCAACATGTTCAATGGTTTGATTTTGTGGCATATCGGGAGTCACATCTAATAGCCAACGAGCAACATCATCTAGTGGGGCAATTGTTGAAACATCTGGATCATATGCCCAGTGAGCTTCTGTTTCACCTTTTCTCCCAATAAACGAGCAGGCGATATTCCAGCGACCATCATCTCTTTTCCATGCATCCCATTTAGTGGATTCAATATCTCCACCACCGTGAGAAATTCTGGTCTGCACAATTTCATCAAAAGCTGCACTGCCATGTGCTCTTCTTATTTCAGTTTCACGTGCTCTTTTAGAAATCCAATAACGTTCTTGCAAAACTGGTGGTTCAAATCTTTTTATTCTTTCCAGCGGGATACTACTTACTTGTGCTAAATCTTCGGATGAAATTCCAGAACGAATTCTTGCTTGAATCTCTGCCACAGTTAATTCATGATCTCTGTCATGAATTGAAGCTTTAGGGCGTTTGCGCCAATTGCGTGCTGCATCTCTAGTTTTTTCATCTAGATCTAATGCAAATTCATTTCCTTTTTCATCTCTCAAAACTATTTTTGTGCCGTCATCGCTAAGTGCTCCAAAAGTTAACTTTTTGGTCATGCGACACCTCCCAATAGTTGTGTTACAGGAGTGACTAACCACTATTCCTGTGTAGAACTACGCTACGAGAAAAGTTAGGGATTACGCAGGTATTGCTGAGCGCGAGTCGGCTCGCTTTAAATCTTTATAGGTTCCAAGAGTGATCACAAAAGTTAAGAGCCCAGCGGCTGTGACAACCCAAAACGCAACTTGGGCACCACTGTTATCAATGACCCAACCTGAAATTGCAGAAGCTAAAGCAATTCCTAAACCTGCACCAGTATTAGCCCAAGCAAAGCCTTCGGTTAATCGGTTTTGAGGAACAAGTTGTCCAATAAGTGTGTAGCCAGAAATCAGCACAGGTGAGATTGCTAAACCTGAGATCAATAACGTCACAAAAAGTGCTGGCAGTGTGGAGATGAATGGAAGAGGTATTAGTGACAGGGCAAAAAAGAAAGTTGTGATTAAAAATCTGTTCGAAAGTTTATTTTTGAAATGAATTGCTCCCATGGTGACTCCAGCAGCAAGTGAACCAATTGACCAGGCCGCAATCAATGCTCCGGCTAATTCTGGTGAACCTTTTTCTCTACTAAAGGCCACAGCAATAACTTCGGCTGCACCAAAAACTGCACCAAGTAAGACATAAACCAAGAAAATAGAAATAATTCCGGGATAACGAATCGCTGCTTTGCCGCGATCTTGCCCCACCACATGAATTTCAGGTTGAGTGCTTTTTTGACTGGAAAGCCAAATTCCACCAATAGCTACTAATACTGCGGCAAGTAAAAGCCCCAGGGCGTCATAAACAACAACACAAAGAATTGTTACAAGAGGTGGACCGAAAATGAAAATAATTTCATCAACCACACTCTCCATGGCAAAAGCTGTATTTTGCTGACTTGAATTCTTGGCAGCTTTTTTCCATCTAGCACGAACAAAAGGACCAACAGTGGGAACTGTTGCACCTGAAATAATTCCTACTAAAACAATCACAAATAGATTTGCATTTTGAATTATGAGAAAAATTGTGACTAACAAAGTTGAAACATGAAAACTTAATAGCAGTGGAATCAATCTATTTTGGCCAAGACGATCAGCAAATCTTGAAGTAATAGGTCCACCCACAGCTGCAGCAATAGCAAAAGCTGCTGAAACTACACCTGCTTTGAAATAAGATCCGGTTCGAGATTGAACAAGTAAAACTGCTCCTAATCCATACATAGAGATAGGAAAGCGAGCAATTAATCCAGCCAAAACAAAAGAACTGGCTCCAGGCAAAGTGAGGATAACTCTATATTTTGCTAACACACCTCAAACGCTACTTCCTCCTAACCAACAGGCAGGATAGGTGGTGTGACTGAGTCTTTAAATCAAACCTTGTTAGCACTTGCCTTGGATATAGCAAAAACCACAAGTGAAATCCTGGTCAATCAACGACCAGAAAACATGAGTTATGAATCAAAGTCAACACCAGTTGATTTGGTTACTGAAATGGATAAAGCAGCCGAACGCCACATTGTGCAACGCGTTAAACAAGTAAGACCTAATGATTCTTTCTTGGGTGAAGAGGGAACAGCTCTGCCACCAGATAACCCATCAAATGTTAAGTGGATTATTGATCCCATTGATGGAACTGTTAACTATTTTTATAACCACCCATACTGGGCTATTTCAATAGGTGTTGAAGTAGATGGAGAAATTCAAGTTGGGGTCGTAGCTGCACCACTTCTTCACGAAACCTTTTATGCCATAAAAGATGGCGGCGCATTTGTTTTACATGATGGGGTTAAAAAGCAACTTAAAACTAATACCGGGGCTTCAATTGAAAAAGCTTTGATTTCAACTGGATTTGGTTATGACGCCGAGAGAAGAAAGAAACAAGGCGGATTACTCGCAGAAATGGTTGTGATTGCTCGCGATGTTAGAAGAGCAGGAGCAGCCTCTCTGGATTTTTGTTATGTAGCAGCAGGTCGACTTGATGCTTATTACGAGTTTGGTCTTTACCCTTGGGATTTTGCAGCAGGCTCACTAATAGTTAGCGAAGCTGGTGGAAAAATTGGCGGATTAGGTGGAGATAAATTAGGCGGAGATTGGTCTTTAGCTGCAAACGCCGATTTATTTGATGAATTTGATGAATTAGTAACGAGGCTTTCTAAGAAGTATTTTAATTAATTTTTTTCAAAGTTCTTTTATAAAGATCACAAAGGTGCAGATAATGTTGCACTCCTTCTTCGAAAATATTTTCTGCTACGGCATTTTCCCTGATCTTTACCGGCACACCCATAGCCAAAGCGTTACTTGGAATTATTTTTCCAGGTGGCACAAGTGATTGAGCTGCAACTAGTGCACCGGTTTTAACCAAAACCTCTTCAAGAACTGTGGATCCTGAACCAATTAAACATTTGTCTTCCACAACACAACCTTCTAAGTGCGTGTTATGTCCGATTATGCAACGGCTTCCAATAATTGTGGGATTAGTTGTTTGGCAATGAATAATTGTTCCATCTTGAATTGATGTTTCATCCCCAACAGAGATGTAACTGGAATCTCCTCGAAGCACAGCACTTGGCCAGATACTGGCTCGTTTGCCAATTCGCACATCACCAATAAGTACAGCATCAGGATGAACAAAGGCTGTGGAATCTATAGAAGGCATGCGGCCGTCTAGTTCGTAGATAGGCATGTATTAGATTGTCCTCCCTAAGCGCCAATGATTTTGCTGATGGGTTATAACTTAATGTGATGAGTGTGGCACGACTCACCACACTTACAAGTAGCGAAACAGCAGAGTTATAAGGCATTATCCACGCGGTAGCAGAAAAAGTTAATTAAACAGTAGAGGTGAAGAAGAAAACGTGGCAACAGATTACGACGCCCCCCGAAAAACGGACGAAGAATTAGCCGAGGATTCGCTAGAAGAGTTAAAGGCTCAACGAGCTGAAGCAACAAATCCTCAAGTTGAGGTTGACGAAAACGACGTTTCAGATTCTGTGGAATTACCCGGTGCAGATTTATCTGACGAATCTTTAACCGTAAGAGTTCTACCTAAACAAGCAGATGAATTTACCTGTTCAAAGTGTTTCTTGGTTATGCATAGATCAAGAATTGCTAAAGAAACTAAAGGTAAAGCAACCTGCATTGAGTGTGCTTAGAACTTATTTTTTCCTAAGTACTTCTGAACAAGACCTTCCACCGCTGCCATTGCAATAGTGCTAAGTGCTGTCCAGGTTAAAACTTTTCCTAATGGTTGGTCAATATCGCCAGACTTAGGCGGATTTTGTCCCATAATTTTTGTATAACTTTTGGTCAAAATCTTTCGTGCCAAAAACGTGATGACTAAAACAACAATTGAGGCAATAAAACCTGATGATTTTTTTCTTCTCTTTGATTTTCTAGCCATACATTGATTCTAGATTAAGCCTTGGGCGTGAGAACCTTTGAGAGTTCTAAAGCCTTTCTGGTGGATAAAAGCCAGTAAGTATGAGGATCATCTTTATCTTTGAAATCAATTCGTATGGCTGTATTGATTAATGGACTAGTTGCACTAAAGCATCTGGGGTCTGCTTCAACACCTCGTATTTTGGTAGTTTCTCTAACATTAAGTGGTGTTGCTTTTGTAATAATTTTTAAAGGCAGTTTTGCTCTGTTTGCATAAAGATATTGTTCATCAACTTTTATTACGGGGGAGAGCTTCCAACCCATAAGCACAAACAGAAGTAGAAGCGAAAAGAAAACTATTGTTGCAACCAGGTTTCCAAAGATTGCACTAATTGATACGGCCAAGATTAGGCAAAAGCCTGCAACCGCAATCCAAGCCCAAAATGGTGGCGTTAATTTCTCACGAAACAGCAACTGGTTCATGAGACAACCCTGCCAGAGAAGTAATCTCAGATATATGTCAGCACCTCTTGGGTTAGAAATTTTGGTTACCAAACTTGATAATGATGCGGTTATTCCTACCTATGCAAAAAAAGGGGATGCAGGAGCTGATCTTTATTCAATTAGTGATCTTGTCCTTGCACCCGGCGAAAGAGCTTTAGTAAGAACTGGAATCGCAATTGCACTTCCAGATGGTTATGTGGGATTGGTTCATCCTCGTTCTGGCTTGGGATTGAAAAACGGTATTAGTGTTGTGAACACTCCTGGAACAATTGATTCAGGTTACCGAGGCGAAATTGGTGTTGTGTTAATTAATCATGATTTAACAAATAATTTTCAAGTTAAAAAAGGTGATCGAATTGCTCAACTATTGATTCAAAAAGTTGAAACTGCTAATTTCAAGATCGTCAATGAACTTCCAGATTCTGAGAGATCTGCTGGTGGATATGGATCAACCGGAGTATGAAGAAGGTTTCTAAATTTAGGTCATGGTTGAGAAGTTTTTACGCATCTGACGAAGAGCTCGCAGCCTATGAGTTGTCTGAACAGGCAGAAATCCGTGGTTCAACACTTATTGAAGAAATTGATAGAGGAAAACCTATTCAAGTAACAGGTGTTGTTAAATCGGCGACCGTTCGTCCCAATACACAAGTTCCAACTTATGAAGTTGAAGTTTTTGATGGTTCTGGAAGTTTGACTGTTATTTGGCAAGGTCGAAAACATGTCACAGGTGTTGAGCCTGGAACTAGAATTGAAGTTGAGGGTCGAATAACTTTTATTTCAGGCAAGCCATGTTTGCATAATCCGGTTTATAAGATTCTAAGTAAAGAGGCGAGTTAAATGAGTACTAATGAAAATATGGGTGAAAAAGAATTATTAAGTAAGGCCATTGGGGGATGGCGTGGCTTAGTTGATTCTGCACTGCCTTCCATGCTCTTTATTTTGATCTTTGTATTTCAACAAGATCTCAATAATGCATTAATTGCGGCATTAATTCTTGGAGGAATTCTGCTATTAATTCGTTTGTTTGAAAGAAAACCTTTAACTCAAGTAATTAGTGGATTTGTGGGATTATCAATCTCTGTCTTGATTACCTGGCGAACAAAAGATGCCAGCAACTTCTTTTTGACTGGAATTATCACTAATGCGGTATATGGATTTGCTCTTCTTGTTTCTGTATTAATCAGAAAACCTTTAATTGGTTATTTAGTTGGTTCTTTGGTGGGAGACACCTCAGGTTGGTTAAAGCATCCATTGTTGGTCAGGGCTTACACAATTGTGACATGGCTGTGGGTAGGGGTATTTGGCTTACGCTTGGTTGTTCAAATTCCGCTTTACTTAAATGACAGTGTGGCATTACTTGGTTCTGTAAAAATATTTATGGGTTGGCCACTTTATCTGTTTTCTGTTTGGTTGACTTACCAAATTGTGCAAACTGCTAGAGCAAAAATAAAGTAAAACTATTTACAGCAAAGCAATTCTCTTAAGATTGGTTGCTGGGCACTTGTGGCCACAACAAGCAATTCATCTCCGGCTTCCAAGGGATCATCTGGATGAGGTGTAATAACTTTTCTATCACGCAAAATCGCAACCAGTGCTGTGTCAATTGGCCACTCAACATCTCCAACACGTTTTCCAACCACTGGTGAATCTGTTGGAAGAGTTACTTCTAATAAATCTGAACCAGATTGGCGAAGTGAAAACAATCTAACAAGTTCACCAACTGTTACAGCTTCTTCAACTAAAGCAGTCATCATCTGAGGTGTGGAAACAGAAAAGTCAACGCCCCAAGCTTCTCCAAATAACCATTCATTTTTTGGATGATTAACTCTTCCTACAACTCTTGGCACACCATATTCAGTTTTTGCAAGTAATGAAACAACCAAATTTACTTTGTCATCTCCTGTTGCTGCTACAACTATTTGTGCTTTGGAAAGATTTGCTTCATCAAGAGCATCTGGTTCGCAAGCATCCGCTAGCACTGTTTTGGCACCAATTTTTTTAGCACTAGCAATCGCTTCAGGATCTTCATCAATAACAGTTACTTCGTGTCCGTTTTTTAACAAATCTCTTGCAATAGCGCGTCCAACATTTCCGGCACCTGCAATAACAATCAGCATCTAATTATTCCTTTGGTCCGCTAGCAAAAACATTTTCAACTAAGTCTCTATCTTTAACTTCATAAATGGCGTGAATTAAATCGCCTTCTTGTAAGACAGTATCGCGATTAGGCAAGATTGCTCCACCAAATCTGCTGATGAGGGCAACTCTTACTTTGGCAGCTTCTGACAATTCGCCAACTCTTTTTCCAATCCATTTTGGAGATAAATAAACTTGAGCTAAGACAACGTTTCCACTTGGATCACGCCATTCTTCTTGAGCACCTAATGGCAACAATCTTCTTAAGACTTGATCAGTTGTCCAAGCCACACTTGCAACTGTTGGAATTCCTAAACGTTCATAAACTTTTGCTCTGCGTGGATCATAAATTCTGGCTACAACTAGTGGAACATTAAAATTTTCTCGAGCAACTCTTGCAGATACGATATTTGAATTATCACCAGAAGAAACAGCAGCAAATGCTTGTGCTTTTTCTATTCCAGCTTCAATCAAAGTGTCACGATCAAATCCAACACCTAAAACTTTTTGGCCAGTGAAATCATCACCTAGTGCAACAAATGCTGATTCGTCTTTATCAATGATTGCAACTGAATGGCCAAGTTCAATTAGACGAAGTGATAAGGCAGAGCCCACTCGTCCACAACCCATAATCACTACGTGCACTTGGGAATATTCCTTTGAGCGGTTAGCTGATAATCACCACGTTACACGTAAATCTGACTTAACTAGTGGAGTGGTTATTGGCTTCGAGCACGTTTGTTGCGTAATGTGAGTAATTGTGGCAATTCTGACAACTTCCCTCAAGCGTTTACTTGTAGGTCGCGCACTTCGAAGCGACAAATTAGGTGACACTTTATTACCAAAAAGAATTGCACTTCCTGTTTTCGCTTCATCAAATTTGTCTTCAAACGCTTACGCAACTCAAGAAATTTTAATTGTTCTTGCAGTAGGTGGAATTGCTCTTATTAATTCAACTATCTGGATAGCACTAGCTGTCGTGCTAATCATGGGTGTAGTAATTATGTCTTATCGCCAGAATGTAAGAGCTTATACAAGTGGCGGAGGAGACTATGAAGTTGTAACAAAAAATCTAGGACGCAGACCTGGATTAATTGTGGCAAGTTCTCTAATGATCGATTACATCATGACCGTTGCAGTTTCGGTATCTGCAGCAAAAGACAACTTAATTTCAGTATTTCCATTTGCAGGCAATTATGGAATGGTTGTAGCTTTTGCACTAATAATTCTCATCACCGTAATGAACCTAAGAGGGTTACGAGATTCTGGATTTATTTTTGCGATTCCGGCATATTTCTTCATAGCCAGCATTGCATTTGTAACTATTTGGGCGGTCGTTAAATCAGCCCAAGGAAATGAGCTCAAGGCAGAAAGTGCAAACTGGACAATAACTGAACAAGGCTCTATTGCAGGAATTGCACTTGTGTTTCTTTTTGCCCGGGCATTTTCTTCCGGATGTAGCGCACTTACTGGGGTTGAAGCAATCTCTAATGGAGTGCCAGCATTTCGTAAACCAAAGAGTGAAAATGCTGCGAAGACATTAGCTCTTCTAGGTTTTATTTCCGTTTCTCTTTTTATGTCGATTACATTTCTTGCTTTAAAGACTGGAGTCAAGGTAACGGAAAATAATGAAAACTTAATTGGCCTGCCAGAAGGTCAGCAGCAAAAGACAGTAATTGTGCAAATTTCTGATGCCACTTTCGGTAATTTTACTTTAGGAACACTTATTGTGGCATTTGCAACAGCATTAATATTGATAGCAGCTGCCAATACTGCTTTTAATGGGTTTCCAGTTTTGACTTCAATACTTTCACAAGATCGTTTTCTTCCTAGACAATTACACAACAGGGGAGATCGATTAGCTTTTAGTAACGGAATTCTTTTCTTAGGTTTTGCAGCAGCAATATCTGTTTATGTTTTTGATGCAAGTGTTACTAGATTAATTCAACTTTATATTCTGGCTGTTTTTACATCTGTATCTTTTGGGCAACTGGGCATGATAATTCATTGGACTAGAAATATTAAATTATCTACCGATCCTGCTTTAAGGTCAAAAATGTCTAGGTCTCGAATAATTAATGCTGTAGGTTTCTTTTTCACATTCTCTGTGCTTTTGATTGTGTTAATAACGAAATTTACTCAAGGTGCTTGGTTAGTAGTTTTAATAATTCCGATTTTGATAACACTCATGGGTTCTATTTATACTCATTACAAAAAGGTAAGTGAAGAACTTAAGTTGGATTCCGGAGATAATCAATCACTACCTAGTCGAATTCATGGAATTGTACTTGTTTCAAAAATGCATAAACCAACTCTGAGAGCAATTTATTACGCCCGAGCCACGCGTCCAAGCACGTTGGAAGCGGTCACTGTCTTGGTAGATAACCAAGACACAGAAGACTTAAAAGCTGATTGGGAAAGACTTGAAATTCCAATTCCGCTTAAAGTTCTAGATTCTCCATTTAGAGAAGTAACAAGACCTATTCTTGAATATGTAAAAAGTATTAAAAGAGAAAGTCCAAGAGATGTCATTTCTATATTTGTTCCCCAATACGTAGTTGGACATTGGTGGGAGCAACTGCTACATAATCAGTCTGCTTTGAGATTAAAAACTCGTTTACTTTTCACACCAGGGGTAATGGTTGTAAGTGTTCCGTGGCAATTGATATCAAGTGAAAACGTAAAAGAAAAAAATCCTCGTCCTGTAACCCAAAATTTGCGTCGTCCTTAAACCGTGAACGCAGGAGATCTTCTTACTTTAAATATTGAAAAAGTAGCTCATGGTGGTTTATGCGTAGCAAGACATGATGGTGTTGTGATTTTTGTAAGACATGCACTTCCGGGTGAAATTGTGGAAGCAAAGTTAATTTCTTTAGCACCAGGAAAAAGATCTTGGTTTGCGCAAACTATAAGTGTTAAAAAAGCATCAGAAAAAAGAATTACACCAAAATGCGAATTTTTCAAAGCAGATGGTTGCGGAGGTTGCGATTGGCAGCACGCTGATTCGCAATATCAACGGGAACTAAAACTTGAAGTGCTTGTGGAGCAATTAGAAAGATTTGGCCAGGTTGCCAATGCAAGACAAATTTCTTCAATAAATGCCGTTGAACCTAGTCAAAGTAATTGGCGAACTCGAATAAGAGTCGTAGCAAATGATGAAGGCAAATGGGGCTTTAGGAAAACTCGATCCCATGAAGTCCAAGTAGTTGATAAGTGTTTAATTGCAGATAATTCGATTAATGATGTTTTAAAAACTCTACCTGCAGGTAATCCTGATGATGAAATTCTGATTGTTAAATCCAAAGAAGAAACAATTGTTTATCCTGTAGAGAAACGAGCACCAAGTGCGCCTAATTCAACTCAAGAAGTTGATGGTCATGACTTTGCAGTAGCAGGAGATGGTTTTTGGCAAGTACATCCTGGAGCAGCTTCAGTATTAAGTAGACAAATTAAAGAATCAGTCAAAGGATTAAAAGTTGAATCATTTGCAGATCTTTACGCAGGAGTAGGCGTGTTAGCTCATGGCTTATTGCAAGAATTTCCCACAGCTAATGCGATTGTGGTTGAAGCAGATAGAAGTGCTGCGCAAAATGCAAAAGAAAACTTAAAAGGCTTTAAAAATGTTCAAGTTTCAAGTGAGCGAGTTGATAAGTGGGTGCGTGGAGTTAAAAACAAGTTTGATGTGGTTATTTTAGATCCGCCTAGATCTGGGGCGGGACAAACTGTCATGCAACAAATCTGTAGACAGACTCTGCAAAAAATTATCTATATCGCTTGTGACCCAGCAGCCCTGGCAAGGGATATTTTAATCGCCAAAAAAAATGGCTGGGAGCTTGAAACAGTTGTGGCATTTGATTTGTTTCCACAGACGCATCACATTGAATCAGTGGCTGTTTTGGTGCACGAATAAGCAATTTTTCTTCCCACTGATAGGGTTTGCTTATTGAGAAATAACTGAGGGATAAATGAGCATAAACACTTTCGGAGCAAAACAAACTCTAAGTTTTAATAATCGCTCTAGTGAAATGTTTGCCCTGGACAAGGTTGAAGGTTCAAAAACTCTTCCCTTTAGTTTGAAAATACTTTTAGAAAATTTGTTAAGAACTGAAGATGGCATAAATATCACCAAAGATCACATCAACGCCCTAGCGAACTGGGATGAAAAAGCAGAGCCAAGTGTTGAAATTCCTTACACTCCAGCTCGAGTGATCATGCAAGATTTCACAGGTGTTCCAGCCATTGTTGATTTAGCAACAATGCGTGAAGCAATGATTGATTTAGGTGGAGATCCTCAAAAAGTTAATCCACTAGCTCCAGCCGAATTGGTTATCGATCACTCTGTAATTGCTGATGCTTTTGGATCCAACATGGCATTAAAAATAAATGTGGATTTGGAATATGACAGAAATAAAGAAAGGTACCAATTTCTTCGTTGGGGACAAAGTGCCTTCTCAGAATTTAAAGTTGTGCCACCAGGAACCGGAATAGTTCATCAAGTAAACATTGAAAACTTAGCAAAAGTTATTTTTGAAAGAAACGGAATGATTTATCCCGACACAGTTGTTGGCACAGACTCACACACCACAATGGTTAATGGATTGGGTGTTCTTGGCTGGGGCGTGGGCGGAATTGAAGCAGAAGCCGCAATGTTAGGACAACCCGTCAGCATGTTAATTCCAAAAGTTGTGGGATTCAAACTAACTGGAGCGCTCAAAGAAGGTGTGACTGCAACTGATTTAGTTTTAACAATCACAGAAGTTTTGAGAAAACACGGTGTGGTTGGAAAATTTGTGGAATTTTATGGCGCAGGTTGCTCAGCTGTTCCACTAGCTAATAGAGCAACAATTGGAAATATGAGTCCAGAATATGGATCAACTGTGGCAATATTTCCTATTGATGATCAAACAATTGAATACCTAAAATTTACCGGCAGAAGTAAAGATCAACTAGCTCTAGTTGAAACTTACGCTAAAGCCCAAGGCTTATGGCTAGATACAAATCACACACCAAGATTCTCAGAAAACTTAGAACTAGATTTATCCAGCATTGAACCATCAATTGCTGGACCAAAACGTCCACAAGATCGAGTTGCGCTTAAGAATGCAAAAGAAAACTTCAATAAAGCACTTCCTACTTATACAACTGATGTGAATAAGGAAATTGAAGTTTCATTAGATGGCGAAAAAATGACTTTAAAGCACGGGGCAGTAGTAATTGCTGCAATTACTTCCTGCACGAATACTTCTAATCCTGAAGTAATGATTGGGGCAGGATTATTAGCAAAAAAGGCAATTGAGCTAGGGCTTACCAGAGCACCTTGGGTTAAAACCACACTTGCACCAGGTTCACAAGTTGTTACCGATTATTTAAATAAAGCAGGCCTAAGCACTTATTTGAGTAAATTAGGTTTTGATTTAGTTGGCTATGGCTGCACCACTTGTATTGGAAACAGCGGACCATTGCAAGAACCAATTAGTGCCGGAATTAACCATGCGGATTTGTCTGCAGTTTCGGTATTGAGTGGAAATAGAAACTTTGAGGGACGAATTAATCCAGATGTGAAAATGAACTATCTAGCATCCCCACCTTTGGTAGTGGCCTATGCGATTGCTGGAACTATGAATATTGATTTGAACAATGATCCAATTGGTACAAACTCAGAAGGCAAAAATGTATTTTTGAAAGATATTTGGCCAAGCACTAAAGAAATCCAAGAAACAATTAAGAACGCCATTGATTCTGAGATGTTCACTAAACGTTATGCAGATGTCTTTAAAGGTGATGAAAGATGGCAGAAACTTTCCACCCCTACAGGTAAAACTTTTACTTGGGACAACACCAGTACATATGTTAGAAAACCGCCTTATTTTGAAAATATGCCAAAGCTTCCAAATAAATTAAGTGATATTTCAAATGCCAGAGTTCTGGCATGGTTAGGTGATTCTGTAACAACTGATCACATTTCTCCAGCGGGAAGTATTAAAGCTGATTCTCCAGCAGGTAAATACTTAATTGAACACGGAATAGATAAGAAAGACTTTAATTCTTATGGTTCAAGACGCGGTAATCATGAAGTGATGATTCGTGGAACTTTTGCCAACATCAGATTGAAGAACAAGTTACTCAAGGATGTTGAAGGTGGATTTACTTTTAATTTTAAGAAGAATCAACAAGACACTATTTATGATGCCAGTGTTGATTACTTGAATGACAAAACTGCCTTAATAATAATTGCTGGCACAGAATATGGATCAGGATCTTCCAGAGATTGGGCAGCTAAAGGAACAGCATTACTGGGAGTAAAAGCAGTAATTGCTGAATCTTACGAAAGAATTCATCGCAGCAATTTAGTTGGAATGGGAGTTCTCCCACTTCAATTTAATGAAAACGAAAATGCTGAAAAATTAGGCCTTGACGGATCAGAAGCTTTTGATATTAAAGGTATTGAGGAATTAAATAACGGTAAAATTCCACAAAGCGTAGAAATCATTGCTGCTGGTAAGAATGGCACTAAAACTTTTAGCGCCAAAGTTAGAATTGATACACCAGGTGAAGCAGATTATTTTAGACACGGCGGAATTTTGCCTTACGTCTTACGACAACTTGCGGCTTCTTAAGGTTTAACTGTGGCACCTAAATTAGTTGCTGGAGTTGACTCTTCAACTCAATCTGTAAAAATCGTGGTTCGAGATGCCCAGTCGGGTGCACTTGTTCGAGAAGCTCGTGGAACTCATCCTGATGGCACAGAAATTTCACCAAGTAAATGGTTGAGTGAATTAAACAATGCAACAAGTGGATTATTTGATGATGTTGCAGCAATTTCGATTGGTGCCCAACAGCATGGAATGGTTGTCATTGATGACAACAAGCAAGTAGTTAGAGATGCACTTTTATGGAATGACACCAGATCTGCCCAAGATGCCCAAGATTTAGTTAACGAATTAGGTGGTCCAGATAAATGGGCTGATGCAATTGGTTCTGTTCCTGTTGCATCTTTTACTGTTACAAAGCTTCGTTGGTTAGCAAAAAATGAACCAGCAAATGCTGCCAAAGTAAGTGGTGTCATGTTGCCCCACGATTGGCTAACTTGGCAATTGATGGGTACCCCTGATGAATTTGTCACAGATAGGGGAGATGCATCTGGCACTGGATATTGGTCACCTCACACAAGTGAATACAGAAAAGATTTATTAAAACTTGCTTTAGGTAAAGAAGTACAACTTCCTCGTGTTGCAAAACCAAATGAAATAATTGGTGAAACTACTTCAGGAATTTCTGTTGCACCTGGAAGTGGTGACAACATGGCTGCAGCCCTTGGTTTGGGTGCTCAAACTGGTGACATTGTTATTTCACTGGGAACTTCTGGAACTGCCTATACAGTTTCTACAAATCCAACCAATGACGCAAGTGGGGTAATTGCAGGTTTTGCAGATGCCACGGGAAACTTTTTACCGCTGGCTTGCACATTAAATGCAGCAAGAGTAATAAATGCTGGAGCTGCCACCTTAAATGTTTCTTTAGATGACTTTGCAAATCTTGCGTTAAGTGCACAACCTGGAAGCCAAGGTTTAGTGTTACTTCCATTTTTAGATGGTGAAAGAACACCAAATTTGCCAAGCGCTAAAGGTTCAATGCACGGCTTGACTAGAAGTAATTTGACACCTGCAAATTTTGCCAGAGCATGTATTGAAGGAATGCTTTGTTCACTTGCCGAAGCAAGTGATGTGATAACTAATTTTGGTAAAGGCACAAAACCAAACAGAGTCGTATTAATTGGTGGTGCTGCTGCCTCAAAAGCTGTGCAAGAAATTGCTGCCACACTTTTTGAAGTGCCAATACATATTCCACCAGCTGCTGAATATGTGGCAGATGGAGCAGCACGACAAGCTGCCTGGGCTTTAAGTCAAGATCAAAAGCCGCCTCAGTGGGAGATTAAGGAAACCGTGGTTAAACCGGCCAATTATCAAGAAAGTGTAAGAATTGCCTATAAGGAAGCCTTCCAGCAAACTCACGGCTAGTTCATGAAAAAATTGGGACAAAAAGTTATCAAATAGCAACAAAGTTGAGCGTAAAAAGTTATCACCTTCAATTGTTGCATGCGGGTGGGGCAGGGTAGGTTAGGACAGTTGTGATTTATAGCGAAATATTCGCAAATACGAAAGAGGCCCAACATGAGTAGTTCTTTGACTCCCAAAAGGGAAGACAAATTTGCTTTTGGTCTTTGGACTATTGGCCATCTAGGAACAGATCCATTTGGTGCAGCAACTCGACCACCAATTTATCCTGCTGATTTTGTAAGAAAACTTGGTGAATTAAATGTTTGGGGAGTTTCATTTCATGATGATGACTTACTTCCTTACGGTTCAACTTTAGCTGAACAAGACAAGATTAAAAAAGATTTCAGACAAGCACTTGATGATTCAGGTGTTGTGGTTTCAATGTCAACCACGAACTTGTTTTCTCACCCAGTATTTAAAGACGGAGCATTCACATCAAATGATCCACAAATAAGAAAGTATGCGATTGCAAAAGTTTTGAAAGCACTTGATGTCGGCGCTGAATTTGGTGCACCTACTGCAGTTTTCTGGGGTGGTCGCGAAGGTGTTGAAGCAGCTGGCTCTAAATATCCACTAGATGCATTAGAAAGATATAGAGAAGCGTTGAACTTCTTCATTGGTTATATAAAAGATAAAGGTTACAAGATGCGTATGGCTCTTGAACCAAAACCAAATGAACCAAGAGGCGATACATTCTTACCCACAATTGGTCACGCAATGGCATTTATTGAAACATTGGATGATCCAAGCATGGTTGGAATTAATCCAGAAGTAGCTCACGAAACAATGGCAGGTTTGTCATTTTACCAAGGTGTGGCACAAGCTATCTGGCAAAAGAAGTTGTTCCACATTGATTTAAATGATCAAAAAATTGGTCGATACGATCAAGATTTGCGTTTTGGTTCAGAAGGAATTAAAGATAACTTCTTCTTGGTCAGAATGTTAGAAAAAACTGGCTACGCTGGTCCAAAGCATTTTGATTCCCGCCCTTACCGAAATGAACATGGCGATGGAATTTGGGAATTTGCTAAGAATTCTATGAAAAATTATCTAGCTCTTGCTGAAAAAGCACGTGCTTATGACGCTGACCCAGATGTGCAAGCAGCACATAAAGTTTCTGGTCACGATTCACTAGCGCAACCAACTGTCGGAGGTTATTCCTCAGATTCAGCTAACAAGTTGAAACAGGAGGTGTTTAACGCCGACAAAATGGCTGAACGAAATTTCTTTAACGAGAGATTAGATCAGCTAGCGATTGACCACATACTTGGTTTGAAATAAATAAAGTCAAAAACTTTATTTGTTTTAAATCATGTTCCAAAAAAACAAAGGAGAACTGAGTGTTGAAACGCTCTTTCGGAGTAGCCGCAGTTACCGCTGCAGCAGCTCTTTTATTAGCAGCATGTTCAAGTGGTAGCGATACCGCTGCAAGCGAAGACACAGCAGCAGCAGGTGCTGCATCTGGTCTAGCTTGTGTAATTTTGCCAGACTCTGCATCTTCCCCACGTTGGGAAAATGGAGATCGTCCAGCATTACAAGCAGCATTAGAAGCAGGCGGCTTTACAGCTGACATTCAAAATGCTGAAGGCGACACTGCAAAAATGCTCACCATTGGTGACCAAATGCTTGCATCAGGTTGCAACGTAATGATTATCACCGATTACCAAGGCGCTGGCGTACAAGTTGCTGCCAAAGCTAAGGCACAAGGTGTACCAACCATTGCTTACGATCGTCCAATTGCAGGCGTTGACTATTACGTTTCATTCGACAACGTAACAGTTGGAACACTTCAAGGTGAAGGAATCATTAAGTGTCTAGGTGATGCAGGAAAAGATCCAAAGACAGCTGAATTGATTTTCCTTGATGGAGACCCAACAGATGGAAACGCAGCAATGTTTGCTGAAGGCTACGACACAGCTCTAAAAGCAGCTGGTGTTGAAGTTGACAAAGCAGCATTAGGCGCAAAGCGTCCAGATGGAACATGGGATGGTGCCAAAGCTGGTACCAACTTCGAACAAGCACTTACTGCAAATGGTGGAAAAGTTGACGCAGTTGTGTCAGCAAACGACACCAACGCAGCATCTGCAATTGCAATCCTTGATAAGAACAAA